>Ga0070741_10000962_pt1 | contig 94554 bp, 77 predicted proteins | sample Coa_R1_4_FD_66440 | JGI IMG/M metagenome (GOLD analysis project Ga0070741, IMG submission 66440) | Surface soil microbial communities from Centralia Pennsylvania, which are recovering from an underground coalmine fire - Coalmine... | ecosystem: Environmental > Terrestrial > Soil > Unclassified ...
TTCCTGTCACCTTCAATACCGCAAATAACATCTTTTTCACCGGGCATTCCGTCGGAATACGTCCGATTAAGGATAATATTGGACCGCGTCTCGGCATCGCCTGGCAGATCTTTCCTGATACCGTGCTTCGCGTGGGTTACGGCATCTTTTATGACACAGTAACGGCGCGCAGCCAGTACGCGCAGAACACACTGGAAGGCTCGACCTGGCCATGGACCATTGGTGTGAGCGGCCAACCGTACAATCAAAGCAACCCGAGCGGAGGAAATACTCCTCCCACGGCTGGCCAAACCAGCAATGGCATCACTAGTATTTCCAACCTGGCTGGCGCCTTCCCAACTCCAGTAGTTGCCAATACTCCCTGGCAATCGACCTTTGGCGGTTTCACCAATGACCCCAGGTACACCGATGTCAGGTCGCAACAGTGGAACCTCAACATGGAGCATCAGTTTGGCAGGACAATGATGCTTTCACTTGCTTATGTCGGCAGTAAGAGCACGCGGCTGGACTGGTCAGGCAAAGCCAACGAAGCTCGATTCCCATCTCCGAGCGTAAATGACCCGGTGACCACTACTCCGTTTGGTGTCATCACTTGTGGTCCCGTTGGTAGCGCCACGAATACCGCGGCGTGCAAGACTGCTTATCTCCAGCAGATTGACCTTCTCAAAGCTGTCCCTTGGGCAAACTCTAACTGGACATACTCTCAATCCAATGGATACGCCAATTACAACTCCTTCCAGGCGTCCTTGCAGCGGCGCTTCTCCAACGGACTGCAGGGGCTTGTCTCCTATACCTGGTCAAAGTGCCTTACCACCAGCAGCGGCTACTTCAACGTAGAAAACGGGGCTGGAACAGGTGGTGCTGTCGTTCAGAGCTTCTATAACAAGAACCTCTCTTATGGTCCCTGCGGTTATGACATCCCGCACTTCCTGACGATCAGCACTGTTTATGAATTGCCCTTCGGCCAGGGGAAGGCGCACCTGAATCACGGCATCCTTTCCTGGATTCTGGGCAACTGGGAAACCAACATGGTTTTCCAGGGGCGCACCGGTCAGAACTTTAACCTGAGCGTGAGCGGCGATCCTGCCAATCTCTCAGGAGACAACGGATCAATTAGCAATTACTCTCGTCCGAATGTAGTCCCGGGCACGCCGATTCTTCCGGCGCACCAGACTGCTGCTCAGTGGTACAACCCGGCCGCGTTCTCGGTTCCCGACGGCACCTTCGGGAACTTTGGCGTGGGCGTGTTGCATGACCAGAACTTCTATAACGTGGATTTCTCTCTGATCAAGAATTTTCGCATCACAGAAGGAAAGAGCCTCCAGCTTCGTTTTGAAGGCTTCAACGTTCTCAACCTGCAAATCCTGGGAACGCCCTCAGCAAGTATTAACGGTGGCAGCGCCGGCGTGATCACCAGCCTGGCGAGCACGCCGCGGCAACTGCAAATTGCCGCGAAGTTCACCTTCTAACCTCAACCCAGCATTGTGCAGTGACGCCCTTTACGGGGCGCCACTGCACGCTGGTTACAGAGAAATAAATATTTCGTCCCTTTGCCGAAGAGAAATCTCCAGCGAAACATCCTCATCCTGCTCTGTTAAGATAACTACGCTTGAAAATCTCTCTCTTCATCACCTGTTACAACGACACCCTGTTTCCTGAAACGGGCATTGCCGTGGTGAACGTGCTCGAGCGCCTGGGACACACCGTCGATTTTGACCGCTCCCAGACTTGCTGCGGGCAGATGCACTACAACAGCGGCTACCAGAACGAAGCCCTGCCCCTGCTGCGAAAGTTTGTTGAGCTGTTTCGCAGTGCCGAGGCCGTCTGTATCCCTTCGGGTTCGTGCGTGGCCATGATTCGCGAACAGTATCCGCGAATCGCCGCCGAGACCGGCGACACCAGGCTGGAAGCCGAGGTCCAGGCATTGCTGCCCAGGGTTTTTGAATTCACCGAATTACTGGTCAAGAAGCTCGGCATCGATGATGTGGGCGCGTTCTATCCTCACCGGGTTACCTACCATGCTTCCTGCCACTCGCTGCGCGGCCTGCATATTGGCGACATTCCGTTGCGGCTGCTGCGCAACGTGCGCGGGCTGGAGTTGGTGGAACTGCCGGAGTGGGACCAGTGCTGCGGCTTCGGCGGCACCTTTGCCGTCAAGAATGCGCAGACATCGGCTGCCATGCTGGCCGACAAGATGAAAAATATACTTAGCACCGGTGCGCAGGTGTGCACGGCGGGCGACAACTCGTGCCTGATGCATATCTTCGGCGGCATGCATCGCGAACGCGCCAATGTAAAAACCGTGCACATTGCCGAAATCCTGGCTTCTACGGAAAATGTTTCGGCTGAGCCAGCTTCTACCCAGGCATCGCTCAGTAAAGGTGGTAAAGCATGACGGTCCGCATAGGCTGGTCGGCCACCGCTCCTGACTTCCAGGACGCCGCCAAGGTCGATCTGGGAAACGCGCAACTGCGCCGTAACGTGATGCATGCGACCAACGTGATCCGTGCCAAGCGGGCCAAGGTCGTGGGCGAGATGCCGGATTGGGAGCAGCTTCGCCAGGCGGGCAGCGACATCAAGGCCCACACCATGCGCCATCTTGATCGTTATCTGCTGCAGTTTGAAGAGAACATGACGCGCGCCGGCGGACACGTACACTGGGCCCGCGACGCTGACGAAGCCAACCAGATTATCCGCGGGCTGATTGCGCAGTACGGCGGCAAAGAGGTCATCAAAGTAAAGACCATGACCTCAGACGAAGTTCAGCTCAATCGCGATCTCGAGGCCCACCAGATCATTCCTTATGAAACCGATCTGGCAGACATGATTCTGCAACTCTCGCACGACAAGCCTTCTCACATTGTCGTGCCGGCGCTTCATAAGAACCGCTTTGAGGTGCGGGAAATCTTTCAAAAGGCAATGGAACTGCCCAACCTCGGCGATCAACCCACCGATCTTACCGATGCCGCGCGCAGTTACCTGCGAAAGAAGTTCCTGACGGTAAAGATCGGCTTCAGCGGGGCCAACTTTGCCGTGGCCGAGACCGGCTCTCTGGTCGTAGTCGAGTCGGAAGGCAACGGCCGCATGTGCCTGACCTTGCCTGACGTGCTCATCAGTCTTGTGGGAATTGAAAAGATCGTGCCTACGTTCCAGGACCTGGAGGTATTTCTGCAAACCCTCGCGCGTTCGGCGACGGGCGAGCGCATGAATCCGTATACCTCGATCTGGACGGGGACCGCGGCAGGGGATGGACCGCAGGCGGTGCACGTTGTCCTGCTCGATAACGGACGCACTGAAGTTCATGCCGACCCCATCGGGCGCCAGACCCTGCATTGCATCCGCTGCGCTGCCTGTTTGAACACTTGCCCTGTATATCGCCAAACCGGAGGCCATGCCTACGGATCGGTATATCAAGGTCCGATCGGCGCTATCATCACCCCGCAGCTCCAGTCGATGAAGCACTCGCAATCCTTGCCCTTCGCTTCTTCGTTATGCGGCGCGTGCTACGAGGTGTGCCCGGTGAAGATCGATATTCCCGAGGTGCTGGTCCATCTTCGCGGCAAAGTGGTTCGCGAGAAGCGGCGGCGATTGGCCGGCAAGCTGGATCCTGAAAATATCGGGATGCAGACAATGGCCTACATCTTCGCCAGCGCAAAGCGGCTGGAGGCGGCGCAGCGTATGGCCCGCATCGGACAGCGGCCCTTTGTGCATCAAGGCATGATCACCAAATTGCCGGGAATGCTCGGAGGATGGACGGCTGCGCGCGACCTGCGCCCCATCCCCCAGCAAAGCTTCCGCGAGTGGTGGCGTAATCGGGAGAAGAAATCCAATGTCTGACGCCAACTCGGCCCGCGATGAAATTCTGGCGCGCATCCGCAGCTCGAACCCGCCCGCCGAAGACGATACCCGGCTCATCCAGGAGTGGATGGGGATACGCCGTCCATTTCGCCGCCGAGGCACGCTCGATCCGGAAGACCGCCTTCAGATGTTCGAAGACCGGCTGCGCGACTACGACGCCGGCGTGCATCATGCATCCGTGGTCGAGTTGCCGCGGGTAATTGCCGCCGCGGTGCAGGCGCGAGGCAGACATAAAATGGTAGTGCCCCTGGAATTTCCCCAGGCCTGGCTTCCTTCCGGAATTGAAATTCTGCGGGATGAGCAGTTGAGCTATGACGCTCTCGATCGAAGCGATGGCGTCATCACCGGCTGCACCCTCGCCATTGCCTTTACCGGAACCATCGTGCTGCAAAGCGGCCCTTTAGAAGGACGCCGCGCCCTGACCCTGGTGCCTGACTACCATGTATGCGTCGTGCGCGCCGAGCAGATTGTGGAACTGGTTCCTGAAGCGATGGAAAAATTGCACGCGCTGGGCACGCGGCCTATTACTTTTTTCTCCGGCCCATCGGCCACTTCTGATATTGAGATGACGCGTATTAAAGGGGTCCACGGACCGCGCGTGCTTGACGCAATCATTCTGGGTTAAAACGGGGTTTTGCCCCATCGGCATCTAACCTCAGAGCCTGAAAACAAAGCAGCGCTGAAGGAAGCTTCCTTCAGCGCTGTTTTTCCTAATAATTAGTCCTCGTCTTCATCAACGTGGATTCGGCCGACGAACGTGCCCCAATTGGCCAGCACGGTACGAACGCCGCCGGGAATGTATTCGGTGGCAAACCAGATGTTATCGTCATCAACCACAGCGGCTGCGGTGTAATCGCCCCAGCGTGCGCTTCCCGCCCCGCCGAAGGCCGCGTAACCGCTGAATCCATCTTCCGGAGCCACGCCGGGTGCGGCAATCCGCACCAGGCCTGCTCCTTTAGGAGTAATCCGCGCAAAGGCCGTGCTGGGAAAGAAGTCGTGGCCAGAGAGAGCAAACGCGATGATGCCATGGCCATCTTCCCCAATGGCAATTGACGGATACATCACGTTTTCACCCTGGACGCTGATGTATCCCTGATGGCGAACCTCGGCTTGCAGGGTATCTTGGCGGAAGCTGGGACGAATTGCAAACCAAGCCACTCCAGCCTTGCAGTCAGATTCGAACCCGGTCACACAGTTCGGCCCCTGGCTCACAGAGGTCGTCAATGCGGCCCACAGCGTGCCATCCACAAACTGCACCTGGTTCATACGCTGGTCATTGGTGGCAATCAATTCCTCAGGTTCGCCCAGAGATGTTCCCAGCGGAGTGGGTCCCGCCTTCTGTTCAGCATCATTGGGCACACCGAAGGTCTCGCTCGGAATGACCACATGTGCCAGCATGACGTTAGGAGTGCTGGAGTTCAAACTGCGCGTGTTCGTAAGACTCCACACTGCCAACCGGTTGTCAAACAGCAGTGTGATATTGGGAACGCTGACAAATAGCTCGATACCGTGATCATCGCCATCATGATCAAAATCCCCAAACCCGCGTGAACGCGTGACTGCCGGCTGGAGCGAGAACGGGATTCCCTCCGGGAAAGGCAGCTTATCCAGATGCACGACCGTCGGAGATTCGCCCTCCGTGAGTTCTTCTTTTCCGATGGCGTAGATTTGCGCACCATTGAATCCCCTTTGGATTCCAAATTCGTTGGTGCTGACGAAAAAGCCGTCGGCATTGGCGCCCAACAGTGGCTGGTCGCCAAAGCATGGGCAGTTCGCATGGCTGGGCGTGCCATTGGTTCCGTCATCGGTTGTGTCGATGCTGAAGAGATTAAACTGGCCCGTGGGATTGGAATTCCTGCTGACCGCCAGCAAGAGGCTGCTGTGCTTCTGTGTGACGCCTGTTTTCGGGTCTGTATCAATCTCGAGAATTGTCACCAGCCACCGCCGTGTCTGTGGATCGAAAAATGCCTTGGGATCGGTAAGAGAATCGCCGAAAATATTCGGGGTGCCGCGAATGATTGCCGGGGTGCGTTTAAAGAACTGATTCACCGGCGTCGGCCCCACCAGCAGAGCATGGGTCCGCTGTTCATAAACCGCCAAAGCGTCATTCACGACTTCAAGGATAAAGCCGTTGCCCGCCGCCAAACCCTGGTCGGGAGGCTCAACGCTAAACTGGGTGTTCTTATAGATACCGGTGCCGGCATTCCGCTGATCAAAATGCGATATGCCATTGAAGCCAGATGAGCTTCCCGATGGCGCAGGGGCGCCTTGCGGCGCTGGTCCTGGAACGGTCAAGGGCGCAGCGGTGACCATGGGTCCCAGCCGGCCGTCAACTTCGTGTGCGGGTTTCATCAAAAGATCTTCCGGGGCTTCCGTACTAGGCGCCGGAGAACTCAGGGCAGTAACACCTTCCGGTTTTAGTTTCTGGATAACCGATGTTTGGGCTACTGCCATTGAAACTGGCAAGACTATGCAGAGTGACAAAACAATCAGGTGGGGGAATTTCATGGAAGACACTCCTTTTTGATTTACTGCATTCGCATCAAGGTTGGTTGTTTGATTTTCTCTAGATTGAGTAGCACGGGTCTCTGGTCAAAAGCTCTATCTGAGCTAACCAGAGTTTCACAAGTATAGCTGAACCAGATAAGGGCAAAGGATAATTAACAAGCTCTCCTGGACCCTGGTAAAGTTGACAAAAAAATTACAATTCGGAGTACTACTGCTCGAATCGGTATTGCATCGTGGGAATAAAAAGCGCTGAGGTGTCCTTCAGCGCTTTTTCCGGCATTGAATGATTCTGCAACTTCAGCAATTCCATATCACTACCTGTCGTCGGAACCGGAATGCCCTTACGGTGCGGGCTTGCAGCCTGGCAGCAGGTTGGCGGGCGAAAGTGAAGTCAAAGTAGTTTCGTCGGGGAAGCTGTAAGCTCCGAGGTGCGCGTGGGAAGGTGACTGGAACGCGAACCAGGAGAATAGGGCTTCGTTCTGCGGGTGATAGGTACGGCCGTTCATCGAAATCGGAAACACGGCATTGCTGCTGAGTACTTCAATCACGTCGCCGGTCTCGAGGTTGTTCTGGCAAAGAGCGACTCCCTTGCGGAAGGGATCTGTTGACAGCCACCAGGGCGTCGCATTGTTGACGAACGGGTCGTCGAACGTCTCAGACATCTCGTGGCTGAAGGCGGTGATGTCTTCGAAGCCGCCGGAAAAGAAACCCGGGTTGATCCAACTGGAGTAATTCAAGACAAAGCGCCGTTCGCGGTTCCCATTGGTGGCGTCCCCGGGCTCGAGGTCGTACGTGTGAAATCCGATGATGCAGCAGTTCTTGGGGTTCCCGTTGCTGTAGAGAAAAACGTTGTTGAAAAGGAAAGTTGATATATCGTGCGTGGTGATGTCGCCGGCGACCTCAGCAGCCCCAACGGGCGTGCTGTTGTCGGGTGCAGCGGGCGGAAAGAGCAGGCTGGCAAAAGCATTGACATCAACATTGGCCGCGACTGGAACGTTGTTCTTATTGACAAAAAAGGACCAAAAACCGAAGGGTATCTGCATCCGCCGAGCGGTTTTGACCCTCGGCCTCAGGTTGTTGTGCCAGCCGTCATCGCGATCGGCATCGGCATCGTCACTATGATGGTGGATGCGGTCCCAGAATTCGGCGCGCATCATCTGGTCATTGAACTGCCCGATGCCCGATGTGTAAAACCATGGCTCGAAGACAGGAGACTCGAGGACGTTATGAACGATAGCAGGCGTGGCCACGAACGTGAGCGGATGGCCGTTGAAAACCGCCACCGTACCGTCAGCAGCGAGCAGGTCTAGAGTTACGGGAACCACGGGTGCGTTGAAGACGGTGGGTCGGTTGGATTCCGGTGGATTTCCAACCATAGTATAGGGCCAAACCGATTGTGGGTTGCCTTTCGAGTCGAAGCCAGGCTCTGTGAACTGGTCTGACCAGTTCGTAATGCTGTCGACTCCCGGCAGTCCGGAAATAGGTGCATCCTTGCTGATGCCGCCGCCGCTGCTCTTGATAGGCGCGAGACCGATGGTTCGCGGGGTAGCTTGCTGAAGATCACTGACGGGCTGGCTTAAGCTTTCTACAGCAGAGTTGTTAGGGGTCTGGGCAAAACCGATGCTCGCCAATCCGCAAAGCAGTGCTGCCAGGACAATATGGGGGGTTAACTTCCGCATGGGTACTCCTCCTGATGATTAAATAAAGCCGTTGAAAGAATAAAAAAGGAAGCGTTGTTTAAAGCGCTGAAGGGGTTTTCCCTTCAGCGCTATGGTCGTAGATTTTTAATTTGCGGGAAAGCCGGCTGACTCGTCATCCCCATCGTCAGGCGGCCGGGTTAGTTTCAGGGCATTGATCGCATCAATCAATCCAAAACCGTCATAGATCTGATAGCCAAAATCCAGGTCGTTGCGGAATATGCCGGTCAAGGTATCGGAATCCTTGTCACGGTCGCCCTTGGCCGAAAGCGTTGCCATGAGCTTGGCTCCGCCCATCTCGTCGCCCGAATTGCCGCCGAACTCGACTGCCTTGCCGTGCACATCGGCAAAGTCGCGATCAACGCCAAAGGTGAGAGACTGGCCCGAGGTAAATCCGCTGAAGTTCAGCGTCACCATCGCCGATTGGGTGCTCGGCGTGGAAGAAACAATGACCGGACCGGTCGTCGTCCCGACATGCACCGGATGCGCAACAGGATCGAACAGCAGTCCTGTTCCGGTCAAATCAATGGTGAGAGTGTCGAGCGTCTGCCCCGGCCTTCTGGAGTGGAACGTGACTTTAAAGAAGTTATCGCTGAGCCCAACCGCCCTTAGATCTTCACCTGTCGCGGTCACGGTTACGCTGGCATCATGGTTCGTGGCAACAGCTTCACTGAAGAACAAGTCGCTGTCGCGCCGGGGCGCCGAGGCTTTCAATATTGTGCTTACATGTCCGGGTGAGATAGACCCTGGGCCTCCTGCCTTCTGGATGACCAATGCCGCAACCCCGGCTGCATGAGGAGCGGCGGCGCTGGTCCCGAAGAAATTCGGGAAACCATCGGGCGCACCGACGATAGCCTCATAGTCGTTCCCCGGTCCTTCGGGGAAGAACGTCGTGTTGACGCCATCCACGGCGGCGATATCGGGTTTTTTGCGGATTTCCGGATGAGCCAGCCGATTCCCATTTTTATCGAACACAATCGTCGAAGGACCGGGCGAACTGAAACCCTCATACGCCGGCAGGAAAGTCGGGAATGCCGGATCGGTGGTGTAGACGTAGGCCGCAACGCCGTTCGCGCCGCGCGCGCAAGGATGACCGAAGGTGACCGGCGTCTGCGCCGTAATCACACCATTGAAGTCGATCACGGTGCCGAAATCCACGTATTTGATGCGCTTCGCCAGGTGAGTGCCCTTGCCCGTTCTGGCAACCACCATGAGGAGCTCGGCGAAGGTGCCGGGACCGCCGCCGGTATTGAGCTGAAAGAGCTCGATAGGCTGGTTGGTCATGAAGTTGTCGTCATTGAACGCAAAAAGAAACTTTCCCGTAACGGGATCGAAAAACAGCACGTTGAGGTCCGTCGTGATTCCGGAGGGGGTAAGATTGAAAGGATCATCCCACTGGAACGAGATAGCGGTGCCATCGGCGAAGGCAAAATCCTGGGCGATGTTCAGACCGCCGGTAGCGTCAAAATTGTGGAAACCACCTGTAGTATCGATGGTAGCCGGAATTGTGCTCAAGTCCACGCCCAGCGTTGCCGGCGTAATGCTGCGAGCGACCGTATCGGAAATAATACGCAAGTCGGAAGCATAGCCCTGCTTGGCCTCGTTGCCGGCGGATGAGAAGTAAGCAACTTTGTGTCCGGGCAGGGTCTCGCTGGTGGCAACGTCGTCCACCGCCTGCGCCAGGATGCCATCCGAGAAGAAGGGCTCGTCAAAATACGCCACGTCATCTGTGATTACATCGGCATTGCAAGCCGGATTGGTCCGCAAGGTGCGGATATTATTGGCGAAATCTACTTCACTGCTGAAGGCGGTTGCGAAGCAGAGCGAAGCATTGGGCGCAATATCATGCACAATTTGCGCCATGCCCCGGCCTTCATCTGTGCCTGGCCCGAATGTTGCAGGATCGAGCTCAATCAGGAACTTAAGCCCCTCGCCTCCGGGGATGGCAGTTGTGTTCGGCAGGTCTCCCGTATGTACGTCGGTCAGGGCCGTGTCGGTCGAGCCGCTGGTATTAAAGCTGTCGGAGAGAATGCCCACCGTGATGCCATCGCCATTGAAGCCTCTCTGGTTGGCCAGGTCGGAGCGCATTACCGCCGCTCCCTGGGAGGTCGTCAAACCAACATGCGTTATGGCGCGATGCTCCAGATGCATTGACGACACGCCGCTTGCGTGCGCAAGGGTCTCTGCAGCCGTAATCGGAAGATATGCCGAAACCAGGCTGTTACTGTTATCGGAAGCAACAAAAGCTCCACCCAACTCGCTCACCATGTTCTTCACGGTTGCGAGCGGGACAGTGTGATCAAGGCTGGCAGTTACTAAAACGCGGTTCTGCTGATCGTACTGAAGGCGAAACAAGCCAGTGGCCTTCTTGCCACCCGTCGCCCGGGTTACCGGTTCGACGGCGCTCAACCTGACGCCGGGCTGTCCTTTGGCCAATGCTTCATGGTTAAGCCGGATGAGTTCGTTCAAACCGCCTTCGAGGTTAGGAATGTTATCTGCGGACTGCGCGGAAACAGGTTGGCTGGCAAATGCAAGCATGACCACAGCGGTCAGCGCCATGGTCGTTCTCAGAGGAAACTTACGCACGACGTGGGGGGTAATGCGCTTCATGGGAGCTCTCCAAATAAAGAAGTCTGGTCGTTAACAGGTTTTGCAGAAGAGAAATCTATTGTTTCTCTCGTGTAACTTGAGCAGTTGTAAGGGTCTGAGTTGCTCTGCCGTGAACACAGTATTCCGTCCATTCTCACAAGTGAGCTGAACAGAGCTTCACAAGTATAGCCGAAAAATGGCTGGTTAAAACCATTAAGTATTGCCTTTAGATTCAATTATTTCCGCGTTGAATCAGACGTGTTTGGCAGCGTCTGGGGTTGGGTGCAGGTTCAGCGGGAATACACGATTTAGGAGCCTTGCGCCGGACCGGCCTTCAGCTTGCCGGTATAAACCGCCATGCCCGCGACGGCGTCAATCTGCATGGCATCGAGCGCGTCAATTTCCTGTTGGGTGGTGATGCCGCCGGCCACAATCAGGTGACGCTTTGTGGCGCGCCGTAGATTACGGATTGGCTCCATCGGAATTCCAGACATCAGCCCTTCCGTATCCACGTGGGTATAGAGAAAGCCTTCGCACCAGGGTTCAAGCGCCTGGATGGCCTCTTCCGCCGTATAAGGCGTTGCCTGCTTCCAGCCGTGTACGACGACTTTATTATTGCGGCTGTCAATGGCGAACAGCAGCTTCTCTTTTCCCACTTTTTCCGCCAGGCGCTGCGCCAGGTCGGAATTGATTTTCCCATTTTGAAAAAGCGCCGAGCCAATGATTACTTTTTTCACGCCCAGGGCGATTGTTTCGGAAGCAATCTTCTCATCGCGGATACCACCGCCCACCTGGCATGGCAACCGCTTTGCAATTTGCTCGATGCGGCTGCGATTGGAACCGCGATTCATGGCCGCATCCAGGTCAATCAACTGCACAATAGGAAAGGTGGAGAAACGCTCGATCCAGTAATCAAAGTCCGTGAACTCCAGCGCCTTGCGGCTGCCCTGCACAAGCTGGACGATCTTGTCTTCCATCAGGTCAATGGCAGGAATCAGCATGGCAGCCTCACCGGTATACCCGACGTTTGCAACTCTCTCTTCAGCTCACGGGCATTTTGCAGCCCAAAATGAAAGATGGAAGCCGCCAGGGCAGCATCGGCCTTGCCTTTGGTAAACACGTCAATAAAGTGCTGGCCGGTGCCCGCGCCGCCCGATGCAATTACGGGAATGGAAACCGCTTCGCTCACCCGCGCTGTCAGCTCGCAATCGAAGCCGCTGCGCATGCCGTCCTGGTCAATCGAGGTCAGCATGATCTCCCCTGCGCCGCACTCCTGCGCCTCGCGCGCCCAGCTCACGGCATCGCGCTCGGTGGGCTCGCTTCCACCCTTCACCCAAACCCCATAAGAGTTCCCTGCCCTTTTCGCATCGATAGCGATCACCACCGCCTGGCTGCCAAAGCGATTCGCAATGGTTGAGATAAGCTTCGGATTAGAAACCGCGGCCGAGTTGATGGTCATCTTATCCGCGCCGCAATCGAACAATGCAGCAGCCTCTTCAAACGAGCGCACTCCGCCACCCACCGTAAACGGCACAAAAATCTGCGATGCCGTTCTGCGCACCGCATCCAGCAATGTAGTGCGATTTTCGCGTGTAGCCGAGATGTCGAGAAAGACCACCTCGTCGGCTCCGCCTTCGGCATGAAAGCGCGCCAACTCCGCCGGGTCGCCGGCATCGCGCAAGGCCACAAACTTTGTGCCCTTGACCACCCGGCCGCCGCTTACGTCAAGGCAGGCGATAATGCGTTTGCTCAGCAAGGCAGCTCTCCGAAGTTCTTCAGGATGCGCAAACCGGAATCCCCCGATTTTTCCGGGTGAAACTGCACGCCGAAGACATTTTTCTTTTCCAGCGCAGCGGCAAATTCCGTCTGGAACTGTGAAGTGGCGCTGCTGCAACTCTCAATCGGACACCAATAGGAATGCGTGAAATAAAAATAGCTGCTGTCCGTAATCCCCTGGAACAATCGCGAGCTGCCGTTACGAAAGCTGATCTGGTTCCACCCTACGTGAAGCGTGCGCGGAATCTCTGTGAAGCGCGTGCATCTTCCCGGAAAAATCCCCAGGCCTTTGACCTCGGGCGCTTCCGTGCTGGTTTCAAACAGCCATTGCATGCCCAGGCAGATGCCCAGGAAAGGCACGCCTCGTGCAATGCTCTCTGCAATGGCCGCGCGAATGCCTGTCTGTTCCAGCTTTTCGAGGGACTTAAAATTTCCCACTCCGGGAAGGACCAGTTTCTTTGCCTTGACGACCTGCTCAGGCTTGTCGATAATCTCTGTCTCCAGCTCCAGATGCTCGAACGCCTTGCGCACCGAAGCCATGTTGCCGGCGCCATAATCAACGAGCGAAATCATAGTAATCCTTTCGTGGTGGGCAGCAGCTTGCCCAATTGTTTGTCGCGCGAGCAGGCAAAGCGCAGCGCGCGCGCAAATGCCTTAAACAAAGACTCGAGTTTGTGATGGTTCGAGCGCCCATAGAGCACCTTGGCATGCACGTTGGCATTGGCGCCGCGGGCAAAGCCCTCGAAGAAATCAGTCACCAGTTCGGCTTCCAGGTCGCCAACGTGCCGCACGTTGACCTTTGTCTCTACAACCGCGGCAGCGCGTCCGCTGAAGTCAACCGCCACCAGGCCCAGGGTCTCATCCATGGGCATCACGAAGTAGCCGGCGCGCAGGATTCCGCGCTTGCTGCCCAGGGCCTTGGTAAAAGCTTCGCCGAGCGCGATACCTATGTCTTCCACTGTGTGGTGCTGGTCGACGTGCAAATCACCGGTCGCGTGCAGACGTAAATCAAAGGCCCCGTGCCGGGTGAAAAGCTCCAGCATATGATTGAAAAATCCGATGCCGGTGGAAATGTCGTAACTCCCCTTGCCCTCGACCACCAGCGCTAGATCAATGGAGGTCTCGTTGGTCTTGCGCTGAATGGTTGCCTTTCTCGCGCTCATGCTTCACGCCTCCAGCCAATGCGTTTGAGTACTTTCGGCAGACGTCCGATCACGCGTTGCATCTCTTGCGGATTTCCAATCGTGATGCGCACGCAGCCCTCGCACAAAAAATCGCTTCCCCGGTCGCGCAGAAAAATACCCTCGCGCGCCATCTCTTTGAGGAATGCTGCCCGGCCTTCGCCAATCTCAACCAGCAGGAAGTTTGCCTGGCTGGGCCAGTAGCGGAGTCCTATTTTTTCCAATGCATTTTGCAGCACCTCGCGCTGGCGTTTGACGTTGCCAATATAGCTGCGCACAAAACCCTGGTCCGCCAGGGCGATCGGCAGGATAGTCAAAGCAATGGTGTTGACGCTGAACGGCGAAGAAATTGTTTGCAATCGCTGCATCGGTTCGGCATTCGCAATCAGCACTCCTACACGCATGCCAGCCATGCCGTAGGCCTTGGAAAATGTCCTGGTAATGTGCAAATTGGGAAAGCGATGTAGCCCAGGCAGAAGTGTCTGTCCGTAAAATTCAAAATAAGCCTCATCGACTAACACCGCGCTTTGCGGCGCGGTTTGCGCGGCGGCTTCGAGGATGCGAAATATATCCTGTTGCGGAACCGTTGTTCCCGTGGGATTGTTTGGGTTCCCGATAAAAATCAACCCCGTCTTGTCGCTCAAGATCGTGAGTACATCCCGGGTGGGAAAGCTGAAATCCTTGCTCATGGGAACCTCAACGATATTTGCCCCGGTGGCCATCGCGTAATGCTTGTACATGCCAAATGAAGGGACGGGAATCACAGCTTCGAGCTTGGGATTGAGATACAGCTCGCACAACAGATGAATGCCCTCATCGGCTCCATTGGTCAGCATGACCTCTTCCGGCTGCATGCCCAGGTGGCTGGCCATCAGGGGCTCGTACATGCTGCGCTCGGGATAACTGGCGACCTCCTGTCCTAAGAGTTTGCGCAGCCGCGCCAGCACGCGCGGTGAGCATCCGCCGGTGTTTTCGTTCTGGTCGAGACGCAGCTCTTTAGGATTGACCACGCTCTTGGGAACCTTCGGCTTGGCATTCTTAGGCAACGCGGCTGCTCGTACGCTAGGCACTGGCGCACCTCACGGCAACTGAATTGGCGTGCGCGGCCAGGCCTTCGGCTTTGGCCAGGGTGATGGCATTGGCAGCGACCGAGCGCAGCCCATTTCGGGAAACCTGCTGCACGCTGATAATTTTCAGGAAGTCACAGACACTCAAGCCACCGCGATATGTGGCCGAGCCGGAGGTGGGTAGCACGTGGTTGGGTCCGGCGATGTAGTCGCCCAGGGTCTGCGCTGAATAATCGCCCACAAAGACCGACCCGGAATTTTGGATCATCGGCAGGTCTTCCTCCGAAATGCTGATGTGCTCGGGAGCCAGGCGATTGGCAATCTGCAGCGACTCGCGCCGCGACGAGGTTACAAAGATCACGCCATAGTCGCGCAACGATTGCGCCGCCGTGGAGTTGTCTGCGGTCATAACTTCGATTTCACGCTCTACCTTCTCTGCCAGCCCTGCCGAAGAAGTAATAAAGATACCCAGCGCATCAGGATCGTGCTCGGCCTGCGCTACCAGATCGGCGGCGATAAACTTGGGATTTCCCTTATCACTCACCACGACCGCCTCGGTCGGCCCCGCCAGAAAATCAATGGAGCAATCAAAGGCCACAAGTTTCTTGGCCGTAGTCACGAAAATATTTCCCGGACCAACGATCTTGTTGACCTTCTTCACCGATTCGGCGCCATAGGCCAAAGCGGCAATGGCCTGCGCTCCACCGATGCGGTAAAATTCCTGCACGCCGAGCAGCGCTGCCGCAGCCAGGGTTTCGCACGCCGGTTTCGGAGAAGCCACCACAACCCGCTGCACGCCGGCGACCTGGGCGGGGATCACCGTCATAAGCAGCGATGACGGCAGCGGATAACGCCCCCCGGGAACATAGCAGCCTACAGCTTCAATGGGCCGGATAATCTGCCCAACTTTGATTCCCGGCTGAATATCGCGGAAAAATTCCGCCGGCTTCTGCCATTCGCAGAACTGGCGAATGTTCGCCGCCGCGTTCTCCAGGGCCTTGCGAAATTCGGCGCTCACCGATCCCAGCGCACGCTTCAACTCTTTCTCCGGCACCTTGAAAGAGTCCTGCTTTTTCAATCCATCCCAGCGCACGGCGTACTTGCGAAGAGCGGCGTCTCCGTTGCGGCGCACATCGTCAATCATGGCGCGCACTTTGCGGTCCACGTTCTGCGCCAGCTTTTGCCGGCGTGCCGCCACCCGCTCCGCTTCTTTATTCAGGGCGCGCCCCTTGACGACCTGCATTACATCACCACCTTGTTCAGCGGATATTCAACGATGCCCTGCGCCTTCGCGTCTTTCAATTTGGGAATAGCCTCGCGCACAACCGTCTCTTCCAGAATGGTGTTAACCGCCACCCAATCAGGATCGCTCAACTGCGAAATCGTCGGACGCTTCAGCGCCGGCAGCACCGCCAGCACGCCGTCGAGATCGCGCTTCATGACATTCAGCATCAACCCCACGCGTCCCTGGGCGGCGAGCGCGCCGCAGAGCATGAGGGCGATGTTTTCGATCTTTTTGCGCTTGGCGTTGTCTTGCCAGGCATTCTTGTTGGCAATTAATTTCGTATTCGATTCCAGGACCGTATCAATGATGCGCAGCTTGTTGGCGCGAAGTGAGCTTCCCGTTTCAGTAACTTCAACAATGGCGTCGGCCAGCACCGGCGGCTTGACTTCCGTTGCCCCCCAGGAAAACTCCACCCGCACCGGAACGTTTTTCTTTTCGAAGTACTGTTTGGTCACGCTCACCAGCTCGGTGGCGATAGTGCAATTCTTCAGGTCTTCCGCCGCGTTATAGGCTGAGCTTTCCGGCACGGCCAGCACCCAGCGCACCTTGCCGCGGCTCTGCTTGGCATAAATAAGGTCGGCAACGGAAACGACTTCAAGGTTGCTTTCGATGATCCAATCGTGGCCGGTGAGCCCGGCATCCAGAACGCCGTGTTCGACGTAGCGCGTCATCTCCTGCGCGCGAATCAGCATGCAATCTAATTCAGGATCGTCACTGGTGGGAAAGTACGAGCGGCCGTTGCTGTAGATGTTAAATCCGGCCTTGGCAAAGAGCTGGAACGTGCCCTCTTGCAGGCTGCCTTTGGGGATTCCTAATCGGAGCTTCATGCTTTCACCCCTGCGACTGGTTTGGCATCGGTAATCGAAGCAGCACCGTTTTTACCCGCGGCCAGCGGCTTGGTGAAACATGACCGTGTGCCTTCGTGGCAGACCAGGCCATCGCCTTCCACGTTCACCCGCACCAGCACGGAATCGTTATCGCAATCGGTGGAGGCGCTGATGAGCTTCAGCCGGTTGCCCGAGGTCTCGCCCTTCATCCAAAGCTTCTGCCGGGTGCGGCTGTAAAAAGTGACGTAACCGGAGCTCAAAGTGAGCTGCAGGGCCTCGCGGTTCATAAAGCCCAGCATCAGCACCTCGCCGTTGGCCGCGTCCTGCACGATGGCGGGGGCCAATCCTTGCATTTTCTCGAAATCAATTTCCATGTTTTCCTCGCGTATTTTTGACAGTAAAACAAAAAGCCTGCTGAGCTTTTGCGCATCAGCAGGCCGGATTTATGATTGCTTTACCGCTTTTATCCGCACACCCTCGCTGACACGCTCGCCACGTGATGATGGTGATGGTGGAGATGATGGATCAGCAAAGTCATGCAGCTAGTATTGAAACATAAAGCCATAAACTTTGTCTAGTTCGAAGTGTTGCTCTCCGATTAGCGGTCTTTGACAGCTCTTCCCGCTAACCGTCAAGGGGCTTTATTTCTGCGACGGAGCGGGCGCCTTCCAGGTATTTAGGAATTGAATGATATCTTCTTCCGACATGACCCTGGCGCGCTCAAATTCCGCAGTGTCATAAAGCACCTGGCCTTGCGGAGTCAGGACGGCCAGCGATGGAATGCCTTTTTGCAGGTCCACATGGTATTTCTGCACCAGATCAAGGTTCTTGTCGAAGTGCCCTACGTCCACGTGTGCCACCTTGAAGTTGGTGTTTAACAGCGGTTCGACACGCGGCTGATGAAAACCATAATCAAGCGCATAGCAATCCCCGCACCAACTGGCGCCAAAGACAAGGATAACGCGCTTATGTTCTTTGCCGGCCTCGTTGATCGTGTGCCCAATTTCCTGCTGCGCATTGACGTCAGTGCGGTAGAGATTAGGATCAGGCCGAAAAGGCATCTTGAGAGGCGTCTTTGCGGTTTGCGCCAGGCTGAGGCTTGCAAAAACAACCAGCGGAAGAAATAAAGACTTGCGTGTTCGCATGTTTAAACCCTTAAGCGCATAGTAAACCAAAGCAGGTCTCATGGAAATCTTGTGGTGTCTTAATTTGCTGCGAGATCGTGGCAGTTCAGCCTGGATTTCTCACCACGGAGACACAGAGACACGGAGAGTAGTGGGAAAACTCCGAGTAACCGCGTTGCTCATTTCTTCTCGACATACTTGACCTGTGCAGCGCCCCATGGCGCCGGTGTCGCGCCAACCAGTGACTGGCTAATCGAAAACTCAGTCATGCTCAAGGTTTTTCTCTGTGTCTCCGTGTCTCCGTGGTGATAATTGCGGTTAGGTTTCTTTCCTCGAAGCCTCTGCCTCTGCCGTCACCTCATCCGCAGGCCGCAGCATTCTCTTCATCATTGATTCAACCAACGAGGGCCAGAGCCGGTAGAGGGCAATCGAGATGCGGTCTCGTCCGGGCACAATAACCTCGCGCTTACGGCTCAAATATCCTTTGAATACGGCGTTGGCGACCCGTTCAGCGCTGATGCCGGCTGCCGCACGGTTCAATCGTTGGCGGTCCTTTCCCTTCATGGCATTGGCGGCAAAATCGGTGGCGATATACCCCGGACAGACCGTCATGACGTGCACTCCAGTGCCCATCAGCTCCACCCGTGCCGCCTTGCCGATGGCGTTGAGTGCGTGCTTGGTGGCGCAATAAGCCGCCATGTACGGCAGAGCAATATGCCCAGCGACGCTGGAAATATTGATGATGGCTCCCTTGCCTTGCTTCTGCATCGCCGGAATGACCACCTGCATCGCTTCAATCGCGCCGAACAAATTCGTATCGAACATCGCTCGGCATTGCTGCATGTCCATCTGCGCCACCGAATCCTGCAGGCCGTGGCCGGCATTGTTTACCCATATATCCACGTGGCCAAATTGTTCGAGCGCTGCCTGCAGCAACTGTTCGATCTGTTCGCGCTGTCGCACGTCGCAGGCTGCGGCCAGCGTGCGCTCCATGTATCCGACTCTGCCCCGCGCCGCCTCTGCCCGGCTGCGATCGCGGGAAGAGAGCACAACATTGGCGCCCTCGTCCACGAATTTTTTTGCCAGCGCTTCCCCAATTCCCATGGAGGCGCCCGTTATGACCACAACTTTTCCGATAAGTCTCATTCTCTTGCTTTGTATTCTCTGAACCGGTCTGGCGTCAAGGGTACAATGTGATTGTGGTGAACCTGCTGCCCATCTTCCCGCTGCCGCTGGTCCTGTTTCCCACTATACCCCTGCCGCTGCATATCTTCGAGCCGCGCTATAAAGAGATGGTCGGTGAGTGCCTGGAAAAAAACGCGGTATTCGGCGTCATCCATGCAAAACAGGAAGAGATGGCCGAGGTTGGCTGTAGTGCCAGGATCCTCGATGTAATCAAACGATATGACGACGGCCGGCTCGATATTCTCACCCAGGGATTGCGCCGCTTCGAAATCCTGCGCGTAAACGAGGAGCGATCCTTCCTGCGCGCCGAGGTAAGCTTTTTCGATGATGAAGGGGAAGGCGACGCCACTGAAGCCGCTCGTAAACAGCTCGTGCATCTGCACAAACAGCTTCTGGCCCTCAGCGGAGAGCAAAATCCGGAGATCCCAACCGAAAATTCTCCGGCGCTCGCCTTCGAGATAGCAGCCAAGGTTCCATTGGACCTGGAATTTAAGCAATCGTTATTGGGAATACGCTCAGAAGCCGAGCGCGTCGCAACCCTCATCGCCTACTACGAAGCCCTGATCCCCAAAATCAGCCGAGCCCTGCATATCCGCACCAAGGCTGGAAGCAACGGCCACGCCCATTAGAGCGTAGTTGTGCAGCACAGCGCGGCCAAGCGCAAATACAAGAGCGTCGTTATCAACAGTCCAAGGGCCATGCCATACGCTTCTGTCATGTTGAGCGGAGCGCCTGAAAGAAACCAGCAGTACTAAAGCTGGTGGGGCGCAGAATCGAAACACCCCGAGAATGCTTCGGGCAGGAAATGCAGATTCAGGGAATTTTGTCTCATCAACGCGTCCCGGAACCGTTTTCGCTGCTGCACTTTGTCGCGGACAGCAACGATTTAGAACGACGATTTAAAGTCAGCCGTCGCCATCGCTGCATTCTGTTGTCGCTGCGATGATTTTCGAGAGCCAGCGCAGGTTGAAAGCTAAAAGCCAAGAGCTAACAGCTAAGAGCTTCTTTCAAGCGTATAATCGGCTCAAAGAGACCTGTTTTGTTTACAACAGGAGGTATTCTCCCCTATGAGTCTTCCTCGTACCCTGGGCGAACTGCGCCGCAGTGAATTTTCAGAAGAAAAGCTGGCCTGCCGCCGTGTTAAAGATGAGCTCCGCGATAATTTGTTGAAGCGGCTGCGCAATCATAAATCGGACCCCATTTTTCCCGGCATTGTCGGATACGACGATACTGTCATCCCGCAGATTGTCAACGCGGTTCTGTCGCGCCACAACTTCATTCTTCTCGGGCTCCGCGGACAGGCCAAAAGCCGCATCCTGCGCGCCCTGACCAGTTTGCTCGATAAGCACATGCCTTACGTCAGCGGATGCGAAATCCACGATAGTCCTTACGCTCCCATTTGCGCGCATTGCATCGAGATGATTGCCGAAAAGAAAGACGAGACGCCCATTGCCTATCTCACTTCCGGGCAGCGCTACGTGGAAAAACTGGCAACTCCAGATGTCACCATCGCCGACCTGATCGGCGATATTGATCCCATCAAGGCGGCGCGCGGCGGGCACGACCTTGCCAGCGAGCACACCGTACACTACGGCTTGCTGCCCCGCGCCAATCGCGGCATCTTTGCCATCAACGAGCTTCCCGATCTGGCCGGAAAAATACAGGTAGGCCTGTTCAACATCATGCAGGAAGGCGATGTGCAGATTAAGGGCTATCCCGTACGGCTCCCCTTGGATGTCGCCCTGGTCTTCAGCGCCAATCCCGAGGACTACACCGCGCGCGGCAAGATCATCACGCCTTTGAAAGACCGCATCGGCTCCGAGATTCGCACCCACTATCCCGCGACCGTGGAAGAAGGCATGGCGATCACGTCGCAGGAAGCATGGACGCAACGCAATGGCATGCCGCTGACCGTTCCGCAGTTTGTGCGTGAGGTGGTGGAGCACATCGCCTTTGCCGCCCGCGAAGATAAGAAAATCGATAAGCGCTCGGGCGTGAGCCAGCGGCTGCCCATCAGTTGCATGGAAAACGTGATCTCCAGCGCCGAACAGCGCACGCTGCGCAATGATGAAAAGATTGTCGTGCCCCGTATTGGCGATATCTATGCGGCGCTTCCCGCCATCACCGGCAAGCTCGAGCTAGAGTATGAAGGCGAGATGCGCGGGGCAGATAACGTTGCTCACGATCTCATCCGCGCCGCCATTGCCAAAACCTTCGATGGCTACTTCGATGGCGCCAACATGCAGCAGATTGTGCAGTGGTTTGATCTGGGAGGCGAAATCAAAGTCTCTGATACTGCGGCTGCCGCCGAGGTCTTCAGCACGCTGAAGAGCATTCAGGGACTCAGCGAGAAGCTGACCGCGCTGGGCGTCAAGACCAAAGACATGGTCGAAGAGCAGGTGGCGGCGGCGGAATTCGTACTGGAAGGGCTCTACGCCCACAAGAAGATCAGCCGCAGTGAAGAGCGCGTCTTCAAGGCCAGCGCCAAGCAGCAGCCGCGCCCTGAGCCGGAAAATCGTCCCGACTTTCCGGGCGGAAGAGGCAGAAGATCGTTTAACTGAAGTTGAATTAATTGAAGTTGAAATAGCTTTGAAGATTTCTGAGAACTGAGCACTGTGATACCAAAAGCTTGGCTATTTTGGAATTTCAGGCGATCATTTTGGGTTGAGGGTTCTCAGAGTTTAAGGACATGAGTTTGATAAACGATAACAGCTTATATCGCGTTGTGAGCCGAGGTTACTTAGATACCCGTATGTCATTGAATCTTAAGGGCTGAGGTTACTTAGCAACCCCCCACCCCCCATTACTGTCTGCCGCAGGGGGATGGAGGACGCAAGCAGCAAGCTCCTGAGAACTGAGAACCGAGAACTGAGAACTACTCATGAAGTTCACCCGTTACGGCAAATACGTTCCTAACCCGGCTTCGGAGATGAGCATGGAAGACCTGCTCAATGCTCTCTCCGATTATCTGCTGCAGAGCGGATTCCAGAATTCCTACATGGATTTCTACCAAGTGCCCGGCGAGCACACTCTCGACGATCTGCGCCGTGCGATTGAAGAGGCCCTGCTGAACGGCGAACTGCTCGACGAGCAAATGCAAGAGCAGATTAACCAGATGCAGATGGAAGGAACCCTGGAGCAGCTTATCGAAGAGCTCATCCAGCGGATGGAGCAGCAGGATTTTATCTCCATCGATCAGCCTCGCGATCCCTCGCAGCAATCTCTCACCGCCGGACAAACCGGCATGCCCCAGGGCCAGGCCCGCTTTGAAGTCACCGACAAAAGCCTCGACTTCCTCGGCTTCAAGACTTTGCGCGATCTGCTGGGTTCGCTGGGAAAATCAAGCTTTGGCCGCCACGATACCCGCGACATGGCCACCGGCGTGGAAGCCAGCGGGGCTTCGCGGACTTATGAATTCGGCGATACGCTCAACCTCGATATTACCGCTACCCTGAAGCGCGCCATCCGCCGTGAGGGCCTGCAGATGCCCTTGAACATCGAGTACTCTGATCTGCAGGTGCATCAGTGCGAGTATCAGTCTTCCTGCGCCACGGTAGTGATGCTCGACTGCTCTCATTCGATGATCCTCTACGGCGAAGACCGCTTCACTCCGGCCAAGAAAGTCGCGCTGGCGCTCTCGCACCTCATTCGCACGCAATATCCCGGCGATTCCCTTTCCCTGGTTCTCTTTCATGACTCAGCGGAAGAGGTCCCGCTCTCGCAGTTGGCCCGCGTACAGGTTGGACCGTATTACACCAATACGCGTGAAGGCCTGCGCCTGGCCCAACGTATCTTGCAGCGCCAAAGAAAAGACATGAAGCAGATTGTCATGATTACCGACGGCAAGCCCTCGGCGCTCACTCTGGAAGATGGAAGGATTTACAAGAACGCCTTTGGCCTCGACCCTCTGGTCGTCAGTCAGACCCTGGAAGAGGTTTCCAAGTGCAAGCGCGCCGGAGTTTTAATCAATACCTTCATGCTGGCCAGCGACTACGGCCTGGTGCAGTTTGTCCAGAAGGTAACGGAAATGTGCCGCGGCAAAGCCTACTTCACGACGCCCTACACCCTGGGCCAGTATCTGTTGATGGACTACATGTCGAGAAAAACTAAAACTATTCATTAGGCCGCACGGCTTCGATAACCTCTTCAGCCGTGCCATAACACTTCAATGAAGCCGAAGGGCGTTTAACCCATGAGATAAAACCGCTCGGCGCAGAATAGGAAAGCTAAATCTTGACGTTTTGAGCGGTAGGCGCGGCCGATTCTTCCTGGCGCACCGCAGCTTCCGCCGCCTGAAAGCCGATCTTGGAGTGGGTACCGTCGCAGAATGGTTTGGTTACTGAAGCTCCACAGCGGCAGAGAGAGAAAGCAGTCTTCCCTTTCAGGTCATACGGGTTGCCGTCTGCATCCACCAGTTGAATTGCGCCTTCGGGAGCCTCCACCCGGTAAGGTCCGTTCTTTTTGATTGTGATTTTCACTTCCGCCATGCGCCAGCTCCTTGTATCGAGATTTAAGTAGATTGCAATCTGTAAGACTACCACGAGCCCCATGCGCCGGAGATATTTCGCCCTTACTTTCGGAAGGCGACGTTGATAAACATCTTTTCGCCCTCGACCTCCACTACGTTGCAGAATGTGCGTTTGCCCTGGCGGGCGAAGTCGAGCCCAATACGTGTATTGCCCACGCGCAGGTTCCGGATCCTCAGATAATCCAGCCAATCAGGCAATGAAGGGTTCACGATGTTCAATTCTTTGCGATGGGCGCTGGGCCTGATGCCCAAGACCGAACTTAGGATGAGGAACATCGCCCCTGAAGCCCAGGCCTGCGGCGAACACGAGACCGGATAGTGCACCGGCTCATCGAACGGCCGGCGCTGGATACCGCAAAAAAGCTCCGGCAGGCGATAGTCGCGGAAGTTGAGCGCTGCCTGAAACAGGGAGGTGAAAATCTGCTGTGCCTGGTCGCGAAATTCGTTCAGGGCCATGCCATGGGCGACCAGGGAATTGTCGTGCGGCCAAACCGAACCCCGGTGATAGCTTAGCGGATTGAAGATGTTCTCATCTTGCGATAAAGTGCGCCATCCCCAGCCTGAAAACATGTCAGGCTTCATCAGCCGCTGCACCAGGGTGCGGGCGCGATCGCGATTGAGAATGCGAGTGAAGAGCAGGTGTCCTGGGTTCGATGAAATCGGGTCTACCGGCTTCTTCTCCGCATCCAGGGCCATGGCGTAAAAGCCGCGTTGTGGCTGCCAGAAAGCTTTTTCAAAGCGCTTGGCCAGCTCGACGGCTTCACGCTTCAACTGGTCTGCCTTTTGCACATCTCCAAAGGCCCGCAGTAACGATGCCATACGGTACTTGGCGTCATACACGTAACCCTGCACCTCGGCCAGGGCGATTGGAGGTTTGGCAACTACGCCGTCCCGATGCATGATTGCATCCCACGAATCCTTCCATCCCTGGTTGACCAGGCCACGGGGCGATCGCCGCGTATATTCGACGAAGCCGTCACCGTCAAGATCGCCGTATTGCTCGATCCAATCAAGCGCACGGTAGGCTGCCGGCAGCAGCTCGCGCACCATCTCTTCATCTGCCGTCCACTGAAATGTTTCGCCCAGCAGAATGAGGAACAAAGGGGTGGCGTCCACAGAGCCGTAGTAAGGGCCAAAAGGCATTTCACCGGCGCGGGTCATCTCGCCGGTGCGATACTCATGCAGAATCTTTCCAGGTTGTTCATCCTGCCAGTCGTTCATGCGCGTGCCCTGGTAGCGCGCCAGAACGCGCAACGTATCCACGGCCAGTTGCGGATTGACACAAAGCGCCTGATACGCGGAAATAACCGAGTCGCGCCCGAAAATGGTTGCGAACCATGGGATGCCTGCGGCAAGAATGTGCTGCTCACCGTCGGGAATTTGCAGAGCATGAAAATCGCCTATGCTGGTCTGCAGGGCCTCGTCAAAGACTTCGTTGCTCGACTCAAAGTGGGTTGAATTCTCTTCCCAGCCCTGGAAGGCTTCACGCCGCTTGCGAAGGCTCGCATCAAAATCGGGGAATGTAAAACTGCGTCGCTTGCGGGCCGGTGCTTGCCCGACCCGGGGAATCACCGTAACCCGAATCTCGACTTTTTTTAGTGGCGATAACTTAAGGCTCCACACGGCTTTCTTATCGCGAAACTCCTCCGGGTTCGGGTCGAGGTGAACCTCTGTCTCACGGAAGATGTCATCGAGACCGCGATAGCAAAACGTTATGCTGCCTTCCCTGACCACCGGCCGGTAGTAGTGGCCGGCGCGATGGCGGGCACAGCCGCGTGCCTGGAAAACATCTACGAAGTCGGCGTCGAGGGCCAGCTCTACCAGGAATTCCACCGGGGTCAAATTGAAATTTTCAAAAGTAAAAGTATCGAATACCGTGATGCCTGAGAGAAGCTGCTCGCGGCGGATATGCACCGTGTTTTCCGGCAGGTCAAGGGAATCGCGCAGGGTGACGCTCCCCGTGGTCAACTCGATGCGTGAGACAAAGGTTTTTTCCGTGCTCGAGCTGAGCACGACGGTGCGAAAGCCTCCGATCCGCAGCTCAAGCTCGCTGAGAAAGCGCGTGTCGTCATGAAAAAGACCGACGTCGGGCGCTCCCGCAGGAGTAATGTCACCGGCGACCGTCGTAGAAATAAAAGTCTTGCCGTCAATCAAAGTAAGATTGTTGAGCTTGCGCGGCTCAAAAGTCTGGTAGGCAAGGCGCGGCTCAACGTGGGGACAAGGAATCTCCTCCAACGGCTCTTCATCGCCTCTATAAAAAACCTCTGACAATGTGCTCATGCAACGGCTCTTGGCTCAATTTCGCTTTCAGAATCCTGCGGTCCGCTCAAAACCTCTTGATACAAATCAAGGTATCTGCCGACCATGGTTTCAAGGCTGAAGTTCTGTTCTGCGTAGGCGCGCACCTGCTCAGGGTTGAATCTCAGCTGGCGAGCATAGCCCACAAGCTCTTCTACCGAACGGCCAATATGGCCGGAAATTCCATCCCGCACAATTTCGGGCACCGAGCCGCTTGGGAGGGCCAGCACAGGAGTGCCGCATGCCATAGCCTCGATCATAACCAGGCCAAAAGGTTCATTCCACTGAATAGGAAACAACAGCGCCAAAGCGCCTCCCAGCAGCTTGTTTTTTGCTTCCAGGTCAACTTCACCGATGAACTCTATAAACTTTCCATCCACGTGAGGCAGTATTTCACGATCGAAATAATCTTTGAATACCGGCTGCACCTCTCCGGCAATTTTCAGGGGAATGCCGCTCTTTTTGGCAATTTCAATTGCCAGGTGAGTTCCCTTCATGGGTGCGATGCGGCCAAGAAATGCCAGGTAGCGGCGCGGGACCGCGGAAAGCCGATAGCTCCTCATATCGATGCCGTGATGGATAGTTCGCATGCGCGGCATGGTTTCACAACTGCGTTGAAAATCGCTGATGGTGACGTATTCCACTTTGGAGCAGTAACCGTACAACTGGCTCAGCTCCGGCACATGCGGATGATGAATGGTCGCCACCACGGGCACAGGAGAGAAACGCGAGCACAAGACGCCCGGAACATTGTTGACATGGATCAAATCGCAGGATTCAATGGCGTCGCGCACCGACCACAAGGTGTGATTGTAATCCGTAAGGTTATCGAAAATTTCGCCCTGGATCGGCCATTGCGCTTTGGCATATAACCAGCGGATTTCGGTTGCGATGGTAGACTCCCCGTTGCTGTACACCACCACATCCATCCCACGGGCCTTCAATCCCTCCGCCAGATGCCCAATGAACAGCTCTGTTCCTCCATACACCTTAGGAGGCACTGGGATAAAAGGCGGGGCGACAAGGGCTATTCTCAACAGGATTCTCCTCAGTGTTTCGCTGCGCTCTGTCAGGTTTCACTGGACTGTTTTCAAGCGCGATTTATATTCTCTGATTTCTAGGATGCTGAGATTTAGCTGCACGTTGGTTAGTTCAGGTACACGGCATTGCGTACGGTTGCGACATGATTTTCAAACTCCAACGCTCGTTGTTGGTTGGTGTGTCTTGCCAGCACACGCGCCTGTGCTCGTTCTCCTATTTCCCGCAGCTCACGTTCGGAATAGTCGCGCATGTAACGCACCACATCATCGGCGCCCGCCGGAATCAGGATCTCTGCTCCAGGCACGAAAAAAGTTTCCAGTCCCGGCCAGTTGTCAGAAACGATTGCCGCGCCGCAGGCAGCGGCCTCGAACAAGCGTACGGAAGGCGAGTAGCCGGCCATGACCATGTCGCGCCGGGTGACATTTAACGTCAGGCGGGAAGAAGAATATAAATCAGGATGCCAGCGTGGATTGAGATGAATAATTCGTTCCACATTCTTTGGCCACTCGATGCTCGAAGGATATTGCGGCCCAGCCACAATAAATCTTTGCTCTCCTGAACGGCGCGCGGGTTCACACAAAAATTCTTCGATCTTGGGCTGGCGATCAGGGGCATAGGTCCCCATATAGCTCATTACACACTCATATTCCTTGCTTGCGGGAAAGCGGCGATACTGATTCGGATCGAAGGAGCAATACAGTGGCACAGCACGCTGCGCCCGGAAGTCACGCTCGATTTCCGCCAGCAGGGGCCCGCCTGTAAAGCTGAAGTAAATATCAAAATTTGGAATCTGGTCGGCGCGCAGATAAGATGTGCCGCCTTGAGAGCGCAATTGCGCAATGGTGATAGGCGTATCGATGTCGTAGAAGACTTTGACCGCGGCGGAATCCGCGATCCGGTCAATGGCTTCCACCCCCTCTGGAAAATACGAGCCCACAACCGCAACCTCTGCATCTCTCAATTCCTGGCGAACGCGCGGCAAAATTTCGGTCCAGTTTTCATAGAGAACCAAGCCGCAGCACTCCGGCTCGGGAAGATCGCGATTCGAGCCGTACCATTCCACATCGTGTTCAAAAAAAGTGATGTCGTGTCCGCGCTCGGCCAGGGCGCGCGCCAGGGCGCGATATGTGGTCCCGTGGCCATTGCCCCAGGAAGAGGTGATGGTAAGCCCAAAAATTACAATTTTCACCGTGAACGCCTCACGCTATGCCACCGCCGAGCGCGCGCCCAACAACGCGTGGTACAGAGTCAAATAATCTTCGGCCATGCGTTCCGCGTTGTACCGCTGCAAGGCGCGTTTATAGGCGCGATTGCCATATTCGATGCGCATTCCTGCATCTGTCATCAGCTTTCGAATTACTTTCATCAGGCTTGCCCCGTCATCGCGCTGGAAATAGACGGCATCATCCGCCCATAATTCACGAAAGCTGGCAATATCGTTAGCCACGATGGCGCAACGCGAGAGGGCGGCCTCCACCGGAGCCAGCCCAAAGGGTTCATAACGCGACGTGGCGGCATAGACCGCCGCCCTGCCATAAAGCTGGCGCAACTGCGATTCAGTTTGGCTGCCTTTGAAATGCACGTTGGAAAGAGCGGCCCTTCCCGGCAAGGCTCCGGCGCGCAAAGCAGCGTCGGGATGGTGGTCAGAACCCGCAATATCAATCTGCACTTGCGGATTTTGCCTGCATAGCAAGGTAACCTGCTTGCCCGAATCCCACACGCGCCCCACCGTCAATACTCTGCTTGCTTTCGTCATATGCGGATTGAAACTATTGGGGCTGCGTCCGTTGTAAATCACAGCTGCATGCTTCGGTTTTCCGTACAAAGAAATAACGGAATCGAGCATCCAGCGCGAAGGCGCCACAACCGTATTGGCATGCTGAATGCTCCTGGCCAGCATGCCGCGGTACCACTCCAGCCATTTCGTCGGCGGAGGCTCGTGTTGATGAACCGCCAGCCACCAACTCACAACATCACTGTGGGCAACCACCACCCGCGGCAGTTCAACCGGAATCGCGCCATAGAAATACTGGTTGAAATGCAGCAAATCAGGGCGCACATCGCGAATAATGCCCTGCAAAAATTGCTGCGAGGCTTCCATATCGCGCTGCACATCGTGCATCCATTCCAGGGCAAACGCGGTTGCGCGGAAATCGAAGTTGGGCAGCCCTTCCATCCACAGCGTCTGCTCCGGACTGGGCATCTCGCCTAAGCTCACCAGCGTCAGCCGCACACCCCGGCGCACCAGGGCTGTAGCTAGTTCCTGAGCGTATGTCCAGACGCCGCCAACCGTATCCGCTGTCATTAAGACATGCATAAAAAATTACTCAAGCATTGTGTTCAACGATTTTTCGCTCCAACTCAGGCGACGGCTTGCGGACGCCAGAGGCATACCGCTCCACTGCCCAGACCGCGAACTCCGCAAAATCCTCCGGCGATTTTGGCGGGCTGGTGTAGTGGGGCATTACGCCCAAATGTTCAGGCGTAAAGCACAGCGTCATGGTGGTTTCAAATTCTTCCAGCCCTGCCATCTGGCGGTCGAACCACTCCTGCGCCTGCGGACGAAAATAATCTGCCCAGCTTACGCCGGTACGCAAATAACGGACATTGAGCCTGCGCAACCAGGCCACCCCCAACTCAAAGCGCGGGTCTTCAAAATGAAACCACTGGCAGATTCCCATGCCTTCGGGAAAATGTTCCGCCGCCGGCTTGGGCGTGCCGTCTTCCCGCACCAGTCCCATGTAATAGTGCCGATAGTAAGCGCTTCCCTCAGCTTCTTTGTGGCGAGTGGTCGCAGCCCAGGTTGCCGGCAAGTCAAAGAGGCTGTACCAATGTACTCGTTCCACGATGGGCAGCAACAGTTCCGCGGTCTTCTGCAGGCCGAAAACCTGGACCTCTTCCGCTCCGAACGATGATGCCCCTGCTTCGGAAACCCATATGGGAAGTTGGGTCACGGAGCGTATTTCCGCGATCTTCTTGGGCCACTCCTGTATTTTCCAGTGGTTCCAATCCAGGGGGAATCCGTGCACCGCGATGACGTCGACTGCATCCAGCACGCCATGAGAACCCAGCAGTTGGATGAAATGGGGATCTATGGGTGAGATTCCGCCCAGGGCAATCGTTAATGCAGGATTGACCCGGCGGATGGCCTTGGCTGCCGCAATGGCCATGGCGGCAAACATCTTCCACTCGGGATCGATCTTGAAATCCCAATGCGAAAGATTATTCGGTTCGTTCCACAACATCACCGCTTCCACCATGCTCCACCTTGCATTTTTGGATTAGAACTTATTTCAACATCAGTTTTTTAAAAAATAGGTTCGTGCCAGGGCACGACTTGGTAGCCATGCTTTTAGGCGTGGGAGAGCGAAGCGAACAGTGCCGTTGAGCCTCTAAAAATGTGGCCTTTAGCCCTTGCGGTCGCTCCATAAACTATCACCACGATATTTTGAAACATGTTTCAGGAATCTCTACAGGGTGCCCGCCAGCTCGGCATCCAGAATGTACTGCCCGTTGCGCAGCACGTTCTTAGGTTGGCAGATCCAGATCTCTGTCTCCGGATGAGCGACGATCTCAAGCCCGGAACTGCGCAACATCGCCTCGGCAGCAGAGCTATTTGGTATCCACCAGTTAGTCGGATCTTCGGCATAGCTGTTTTCGATAAAATACGCCCGCGGAAAGCTCGGATCAGAGAAGATACTCTTTTCCCAAAAGTTGTAGTTTTCATCCCACGAGCGCGCTTCTTCCGAGCCCCGGATCATGGTCTGGAAAACCAGCGTCCTTCTTACTTTTTTGATGATCCTGTCGAGCGCGTAGAGGGGATAACGCAAATGATAAAAAACTCCCATGAAGAGCACATAATCAAACTGCCCGAAAATGGAATCGGCCTCATAGACTGAGAGTTTTTTGAATTCAATTTGCAGTCCGAGCACGTCAGCAGCGAATCTTGCCTGGTTCAAATAGCGGTCATCTACATCCACGCCCACCACCCGGCCAGCTCCGCGGCGCTTCATCTCGATAGAGTAAAACCCCGCATTGCAGCCCAAATCGAGGACCGAAGCGCCATCCAGGTCCTCAGGAATGATGGAAGATAAATACTTCCACTTAATGTTGGGAAAATCGCCCAGGAAGTGATGGGGGGCAGTCCACACTCCATCCAGGTTGATATTGTGGAACCATTCTCCCAACTCGCCAATTTTGCGCTCTATTTCTTTTTGCTCCAGAGTCCTGGAGAGAGAGTCCGTATTTTGATTCATCGTTCCAGTAGTGGACATCGCGACAGATTTGTTACCTTTGTTTCAGCTAAGATGCCGCTCCCCTCCGGACGTTGCTCGGGCACAGCCGTAAACGCAAAGGGAGCGTAATGAATAACGCAGAGATGAACAAACAGAGGTTCAGGCCCCATCAGCTTTCCAAGCACTCGCAAGCCGGTTTGCGCATCACTACGCCAATTGCCGGGTTCTAAACAACTGTTCGCCGGCCCGTGAGCAGGTTAATGATCGCAATTACCAGGGCCACCACAAGCAGCAGATGAATCAAGCTGCCGGCAACGTGGAACCCCCAACCCAGAAGCCAGAGAATAAGAAGTATTACGAAAATAGTCCAAAGCATTTTTTCACCTCGGCCATCAGACAAATGGCTATGGAGACTAAGAGGCTGGGCAGGAATTCAGAGTTGTCTATTCAGTAAATGGAAATTGTGGCCGTTATGGCCGGCAGGTAAACCTTAGAGCGGGGGAATCTCTAAGATAACGGGGCGCCTACATTCTCTTTCTTGCCTTTTCGCAATTTTCCGCCATCCGGGTCAAGCCTTGCCCGTAATGCCAGGGCGAGTTGATAGATGTCTTGTACTTTGGCTTGCGCCGTTTTGGGAATATCGGGAGTTTCAAGCGCCAGTTGAGAGGAAAGCAGAATACCTGTGACTGTGTCTTTCACTTCGCCGCGCAGAATGCTCTCGGCGGCCTGCATGGCCTGAAACTGTTCTCTCTGATGCCTATGTAAAGCCATGCGAACTTCTCGGGTAATGCGTTCCATGCCGCTGATGGCGAAATTGATGAACACGGGAATGGCGGTCTCCATGGAATCGAGGAACTCTTGTGCGCTGATGGGTTCGGCATCAAGCATGCCTTCATCCATGACTACAACCGTGATCCTTCCCTGGAACTGTTCTTTTTCCCCTTCTCTTGACGGAATCTGGCGCGTGCTCTTGATCACCTGCACTTGCTCACCCGTCGCCTTCTGCACGACACTGGCGCATTCCTCTCCGCGCTCACACGTTGTCACTAATAGAATCATCGCTTCCTCACATTCTGATCCCGAAATCTTCCAGGTGGTACTCCCTGATCTTGCGGTAGAGGGTGGTTTTGCCCATTCCCAGTTTTTTTGCCGCTTCGAGCTTATCGCCTTTGAGCTGGCGCAATGCGTTGAGAATGGCCTCTCTTTCCAGTTGCGCGATGGGGATGATCGTGGTCTGGCGCACATCTGCCGACGCCTGGTGCCGCATAGCATTCTGCAGCGCCGTTGGCAGATCGGCCGAGTGGATGAGCGGCCCTGAGCTCATTGCGCTGGCCCGCTCCAGGCAATTCTCAAGCTCACGCACGTTGCCAGGCCAATCGTAGGCCAACATGATTTTGAGGGCTTCATCGCTGATGATGCGTTGCGCACCTGTAAGGCGCGATAAGCGATCCAGAAAATGCCCGACCAGCAGCGGGATATCCTGCTTGCGCTCGCGCAAAGGCGGTATGCGCAGGGAAAGCACGTTCAGGCGAAAATATAGATCTTTGCGGAAGCTTCCCTGCTCGACCGCGGCCTCCAGATTCCGATTGGTGGCGGCCAGAATGCGGACATTAATTGGAACCGGACGCGTCGCCCCTACAGGCCGAATTTCTTTCTCCTGCAACGCCCGCAGCAGTTTTACCTGCAGGTCGGTGCCTAATTCTCCGATTTCGTCGAGAAAGACCGTTCCCCCATTGGCCAGGGAAAGCAGCCCTTCCTTGGACCGCGTTGCGCCGGTAAACGCGCCTTTGACGTATCCAAACAATTCGCTTTCGATCAAAGTTGGAACCAGCGATCCGCAATCGACAGGAATAAAAGGCTTGTCCTGGTTGGGGCCGGAGAAATGAATGGACCGCGCCACCATCTCTTTGCCTGTCCCGCTCTCGCCTTGGATCAGCACCGGATATGTACTGCTCGCCGCTTTGCAAATAAAGCGGTACAGCTTTTCCATCTCCGGCGCGCGGCCGATAATATTGCCCAGTCCTTCTTTGGATTTAATTTTCTGGCGCAACAGGCGATTTTCACTCGCCAATTTCACATGCCCCGCCACCCGTTCGAGCAACAGCTTCAGCTCATCCAGATCGAATGGCTTGGTCACGTAGTCGTAGGCCCCATACTTCATGGCCTGCACCGCCGATTCCACGGTGGCGTTGCTGGTGATTACAATTACCTCCGCCTGTGGACGGCGACGTTTAACCTCGCGTAATAACTCAAAACCACTGCTGCCAGGAACCTTGAGGTCAATCATGACCACATCGATTCCATGGGTTTCCAGTAACTTGTACGCAGCTTCTGCGCTCTCTGAGACGAAAGTCTGATACCCAAGCGAGACGGCGGCTTCCCGGCATCCTTCCCGAACTGCGCGCTCGTCGTCAAGAATCAACAGACTTAACAGCTCAATTGGGGGGTGCTCAATACTTGAGGAAATCAGTGTATTTGCGGCCATTGTTTGTTTCCTAGTGCACGTCAACTTCCCTTTGAAGGGGAAAGTTTATAACTCTTTTATTTATAGTGACTTACATATACTTCCGACGAAAGCCACTAATCCTTACTTTTATCGCTATATTCCCAAAAGGGGAAAGTTCGCTACTTATACAACGGATTTTAGTGCAATATGCTATTTATTTTCAATATTTTATTGAAATCTTCTCATTATGAAACCAAGTCTCATTTCGGGAAAGTTGTTCGCTTCTCCGACCGGACTATCGAGACAGCATTAACTTGTTTATTTTCTTTAGTTTGAAGAGATTCTTAGCCGTGGGTTACCAAAGGTTGGGTCAAACGAAAGGTCACGTGGCGCTCCACCTCTATGACGACATCTTTTTTTCTCGTGGTGAGGGCGGCGCCCGTACCAGGGCCTGCTCCCGCAGCGCCGCCAATCAGCGCCCCTTTACCATCACTTGCTAATGCGCCGCTTGAGGCGCCAGCGCCAATTAATGCCCAGTTAGGCTTTTTATAGGAAGCGCCTTGCACAAAAAAACTGGAGGTGGACAAAGATACCGGCTGTCCGTTCAGGTCGAGAGACACCAGGGTGATCCGCAGATATCCCAGCTCATGCAATTTGCCAGAGTGGCGTACCGCCACAACCTGGCCGATCACATTGGCTCCGCTGGGAGCTATGATTTTTCCATCAATCGCGAGCGGCTCCTGCAACATTGCTTCAAAATGTTCGCCAGGTGAAGCCGTCGCGCTCGAGAGCGGACTTCGCATACAGACCTCCAACTCCGTTCCTGCCGGTACGGTTATTTCAGGAGTTGAACTTGGAGTCGGATTCGCGGGACTGTTCGTCGAATCGTTATGGTGAAATGGAAGAAGCTCGGCCTGCTCCTCATTGGGAGCCGCCGCCTGCGCGGAGCCGGTCTGGCGCGAACGACTAAGATTTAGCGCCAACAAAGCCACGGCCAACAAAGCGGCCAAAACCGGCACGAACTGAAGCTTTAACCTCATCAGAAATCAAATATTCCAGAAGCTGGCAAACCAAGGGGTTTTGAAGTTGAAATTGCATTTGGAGGGCCATGATAAGTCATTGCTTATCAATAGGTTACAAGAAGCCTGGCAGGCTTTGTGATGTAATTTTTGCCGAAGATGAGGAAACTTTCTGTTGTGCCGCAATGCTATAAGCTGGCCGCAAAGCGGAAGGTGTATCCGGAAGACATTATTTCCGCAGCCTCGTTAAGCAGTCGGGTGCTCCGGAAGAATCGAACCAAAAACTGGCCTGGCTTTCTCAAACTAGAACCAGAAGCTCGAAACTGCTTCACCTCGCTTTTCCGTACTTCTTCAACGTGATCGCCGCGAAAGCGGCATTCTCGCTATCGGTCAGCGCGCTATCCTGGTGCTTAAGGTATCTGTCAAAAAAAGCGACCGTATACGTTTCGATGGGTTCAAGAGCGTGTGACGCCCGGTTGAAATCTTCCTGTCTTTCAGCTTCGAGCAGCGGCCAGTCTGTAAAGCTGTAATGCGTGGTCCCTGCATCGTTAATCATCAGATGATAGCTGCCGCTGGGACAAGCTTGTAACTCTTGCTCCTGCTCTTTGGCAGCGAGTCCCATCCCTGAATCATGATGTTTGATCTTATACGAAGTGAGTATGGAATCGATGGTGGGAGGTAGCTGCGAAGCTTCGATCCACATAAAAGGCTGCCGGGGCAGGCTGGCGCCCTCATAAGGAAAAACCGGCCCATCGGGGCCAACTCCATCGGCATTAAGGCATGCTCTGATTCGCGCGTCCAATTGGCATGCTCTAGCTGCGGCCCGTCCGCCGATTGAGTGTCCCCAAACTCCAATATTGTGCAAATCAACCCGGCCGGCAAACGGGGCGGTTGCTGCTGGCATGTTGTTTAAAGCGGTGATCTGATCAATTACAAAGCGAATATCGGCGGCATGCTGCTCCACCTGGGGCATTCCCAAAGTGTGCATCCGGTTAAGATATCCGTCCCAGGATTCGCCCGGCAAAGGTCTGCGTGTGCCCAGCGCCTCGATGGTCGGGCGGATTACGCGGCCATCAGGAAGCGCCACTGTGCTCTCATAGAGCGGTTCGATGGAAGCCACAACGTACCCATGACTGGTGACTTCCTGTATCAACGAGGTGTAGCTGGTGCCCGAAAGATTCAATCCTGGAGAAAAAATGAGCAAGGGAAAGCGTTCGCTGCCCAAGGCCACCGGGCTGCGTTCGTATGTGTCTGTAAGCACCCTTCCGGTGAACACGCGATGCCACGCGCTTCCCCACTCGTCCTGCAGCTCGGTGGGCGACAATTTTTTTGCAATAAGATCAGCGTGTGGCAGGTACTCTGCCACACTGCTCTGCGATGGCCTGTGGCTGATGGGATACCAGACATATACCATCAGTTCGTGCGTGGCATCAGGACGCTTCGCCGAAGATACAAAACCATTACCCCGTACCCAGTCATAAGCGACCCTCGCCACTCCATATCTTCCGGAAGGGTGCGGCAGTTGGATCCTGATGTTAGCAGGCGGTTGCGCAGTCCCAGGAATACCCGCGGCACTACTATGCTGTGAATTCACCGCCTGGGCAACGGGTTCACCGCCGCCTTGGCCATGCGCATTCGTACTGCCACGAGGTTGCCGCGTTGCCCATTCGGAAGGCTTGCCAAGCGCAAACAGAAATTTGGACCAGACTGTGTGCACTCCCTGGTTTTCGGGACCTAATGTCGTCTCTGCTTTCGACCGGCGCGACGCCTCGGCTTTCATATTCGCTGCGCCGCCATATGAAGTGCGCGAGCTTTGAGAGTTGGAAACACTGGAGTTGCTACCAGCTTCAATGCCGCTGTGCCGGGCGCGCAAAGCTTCGTGTATGCCATAGTTAAACGTGATGCAGAATAGCGTGAAAGTTGCTACCGACAATAACACTCCGTAGATCAGCGCTCCCCCGCGCGGCTTGTAGTTTTCAAAGCTATGGAAGTGGGGAATGCCATCTTCGGCCGCTCGCGCCGGTTGCTCCCAGAAATCTGGACGTAATATCCACTGTCTTCCCAACGAGATGACGCAATCTGCCAGCAGTTGGAGGGCTGCCAGTTTGCCATGAGGCGCAGTTCCATCAGGCGTGGCTGTACTTTCCGCGGTTCTATCTGCCGCGGTTGCATCAAAGATTGACAGCATTTCATCCCCAAAACGCTGTCTGAAGTAGGGTGGGTGCATGCGAAGCAAAAAGCAGTACCAGCGTCGAAGCATTATGCCCTCCTTGGTCTCACTGCCTGCAGGCGCGATTTCGCCTCCCGGACTACTCCCTCCAGCCGCGAAGTCTCAGCAGAAAGAACGGCCCTTCCCGCTGAACTCAGCCGGTAGTAACGCCGCCGCGAATCTTCATCGCCGGGCCTCTGGCCAATCTCTTGCACCAATCCACGCTCAATCAGCTTTTGCAGGTTGTCATAGAGTGTGCCCGGCCCCATCTTGTAGCGCCCTTCAGACTGGCGCGAGACCTCTTGCATGATGCCGTAGCCGTGCAAATCTTCGCCGGCCAGAGAAAGCAGAATATGCAGCGTTGCCGGCGATAAAGGAAGAAATTCGTCGTAATCCAGGTTGTCCTTCATACTCGGAGGTCGTTATATCGCTTTCCGAGCTAGTTGTCAAGGGCCGGGTGACGGCAATTTATGCCGCAGGGGGAGCCCGGTGTGGGCCGCACGAATACATCAACTTTAGGGATTTAATTCCTGACATCCGCCAGCAACTTCTCTACTTCCTGCTTGACGTCAGCCGTAACCGGCAATAGCGGCAGCCGGGGAGGCCCGCCGTAATATCCATTCAGGTCGAGTCCGTACTTGATGCCGGGAACTCCGAGTTGCCCTACGATCCTTTGCGAAGCGGCGGCAATGCGTTGCTGCTTCTCTTCCGCCAGCTTGGGGTCGCGGTCTTTCCATGCCGTATAAACCTCAAAGCACGCCGTGGGAGCAATGCAGGCGAAAGCAATCAGCGCGCCGGCGGCGCCTTTCTCGAAGGCATGCAGCGCGTGATGCGCCGAGCCGCACAGCACCTGGAAGCCCGCGTTTTTAGTTCGGGTCTTGAGCTTTGGCTTGGCCGCAATTGCGGTAGCCGTGCTGCCAGCCAACGACTCAACCGGCACCACATTTTCAGCTTTTTCTGAATTGGCCTCCGCCAGCATGCGGGCCGTCACCGCCGTAAAGACTTCGGTCACCGGAACTTCGTATTGCACATGGCGCGTGCTCTCGACCAGGCGCTCGATTTTTTCCAGGCTGCCGCCCGATTCCTTGATGCCGATGATCCGAGGATGCTCCGCCAGTTCGGCCACGATCTCTACCGGCATATCGTAGCCGGTGAACACCGGAGAGTTATAGATCACCACCGGCAAAGGCGAGCGATCGGCCACAAAGCGATAGAAAGCCAGAATGTTTTCCGGCTTCATCTGCGGCTTGTAATAATGCGGCGGACGCAACAGGGCGGCGTCATAGCTAAGCGATGCTGCATATTCGGTGAGCTCAAGGGTGGCGATTGCCGATTCCGCGCTCGTGCCCGCCAGAAGCACCGTATGACTGGCAGCCGTATTGCGCGCCTCGCGCAACACTTCGCGCCGCTCCTGGTCAGAGAGCATGATGGCCTCGCCCGTTGAACCCAGCACTGCAATGCCGGAAATCGGCGTGCGCGAGTAGCGGTCTACGTTGTGCTCAATCTTGCGAAAATAGATTTTTCCATCCGGATAGAACGGTGTGGTGATCGCGGCAAAGATTCCATTCAGCAGCATAGTTAGCAGTGTCTGTTGCCAGTTTACTTTAATTTAGGATTTTCGATTTACGAATTACGATTTGGGGATTTTTCTTTTCAATCGAAAATCGTAATTCTTAAATCGAAATTACTATACCCAGATTTGCCCCAATGCCCGGGCAAAATTTCCGCCGAGAATTTTTTCAATATCGGCGTCGGAATACTTACGGCGGATGAGTCCCTCCGTCAAGTCAAACATGCGCTTGGGGTGATCGAGGCCGTCAATCTCTCCGCGAAAAGTCTTGTCGGTCTTGAAGCCGGTCAGCATCTTGCGCTTGAGCGCAGGCGGCAGCTTGTCGTAGCCATCGAGATCAATATCACTGCCTACTCCGACGTGCTCCACGCCGACAAGCCTGGTTACATGATCGAAGTGGTCAAGCACATTTTCGATTGTGACCGGTTCGCTCGAGCGCACAAACTGGCGAACTCCGGTGATGCCAATCACGCCGCCGGTAGCAGCCATTTTCCTGATAGCATCATCAGTCTTGTTGCGTGGATGCGGACTCAGCGCGCGACAGTTGGCATGGGTGAACAGCACAGGACGCGTGGAAAGCTTGCAGGTATCTGCCGTGGTGCGCGGTCCGCAGTGCGAGAGATCAATGGCCATGCCGGTGCTGTTCATGCTGGCAACAACGTCAATGCCATAGGGGGTGAGTCCCGTATCGACATCTACGTATCCGCTGCCAATAGCGTTGCGCATGTTATAGGTAAGCTGCGAGACACGCTGTCCTAGAGCATAAAATTCGCGGATGTCCTCGGTTTTGCGGAAGTGGTCGGCGCCCTGAAATCCTAAAATGATGCCGATCTTATTCTCCCGTTTCAAGCGAATGAAGTCATCTGCTCGCGTCACCCGCAAAAAGTCGCGGTTGAAATGTCCGATGAAGCCATCCCACGCCTCCAAGACTCTCTTGGCGTCTTCATAGGGCTGAATTCGTCCTGTACCCCATCCGATGTGAAAGACGTTGATAGAAGATTCCTTGTAGCGCGCAAGATCGGCCGGTGTAAACGTCTCCGGATGCGACCACCATGTGACTGTAGGCTTGTTAGCATCGGGGATCACATCGGGAAACGCGCCCAGCTTGAATTGGCTGAGCATGTCAATGACTAAAGAACGGTGAACCAGGTCAACGCATCGCGCGGAATAACTTTCGGTTGTATCGGCAAAAAGCTCAAAGCAGCCCCGATTAACGAAAGGAGCGGCAACAATTCCCGCTCCGAATGCCGCAGCGGTCTTGAGCAACGCCCGTCGGTTCATCCCTGATCGTCCTTCGGAATACGATTATCGCGCCGCAGCCGCCCGCTCCGCTTGCAGATGTTGCAGCGCGCGCACGCTGATCTGCCCTTGCTGCAGTGCGGCAATTCCATCGGCGGCGGCCAATGCTGCGGCCAGGGTAGTGATGGTTGGGATCCTCTGCGTTACCGCCGCTCGCCGGATCGCTTTCTCATCGAACCATGGGTCGGGGCCATAGGGCGTATTAATGACGAGCTGAATACGGTCGCCCTTGATCAGGTCCACCACATTGGGCCTTCCCTCCTGCACCTTGTACACGCGATCGACCACCAATCCAGCCTTCTCCAGAACCGCTGCCGTGCCATGCGTGGCCACCAACTTGAAGCCCAACTCGAAGAAGCGCCGGGCCATTTCCGCAACATGCGGCTTGTCGCGTTCATTAACGCTCACGAACACCGTTCCACTGCGCGGCAAGGTCTGCCCGGCTGAGAGTTGAGCCTTGGCAAAGGCCTCGCCGAAGTTATCGGCCACGCCCATGACTTCGCCCGTCGATTTCATCTCCGGACCCAGGACCGTATCTACTCCGGGGAATTTGTTCCAGGGAAAGACCGGCGACTTCACGTAGTAGCAGCTTCCTGTTCCCAAATCGGACTTGCGCTCGATATTTTCCGGAAGAAACTCGCGCAGTTTGCGCCCCGTCATCAGGCGCGCGGCAATCTTCGCGAGAGGCACCCCTGTGGCCTTGGAGACGTAGGGCACAGTACGCGATGCGCGAGGATTCACCTCGATCACATATACCGTATCGCGCTGAATGGCGAATTGGATATTCATCAACCCAATCACCTTCAGGGCACGCGCCAGTTTGAAGGCGTAGTCGCGCATTGTATCCAACAGGTGGGGAGCGATGCTCACCGCGGGCAGCACGCAGGAGGAATCTCCTGAGTGGATGCCGGCCTCTTCAATATGCTGCATGATGCCGGCAATCACTACGTCTTCGCCGTCGGAAAGCGCGTCCACATCGACTTCAATGGCGTCTTGCAGGAAGTGGTCCACCAGGACAGGCCGCTCCTGCGAATATTCCACCGCCTCTTTCATGTAGCGGGTCACCGTGTCTTCGTCGTAGGCAATCACCATGGCCCTGCCGCCCAGCACATACGAAGGCCTCACCAACACCGGGAACGTAACCTTGCGCGCCCCGGCAACGGCCTCTTCTACGCTGGTGGCCATCGCACCCGGCGGCTGGGGGATGTTCAGGTCTTCCAGCAGCTTGCCAAAGCGCTTGCGGTCCTCCGCCAGGTCAATGGATTCCGGCGAGGTTCCTATGATGGGAACACCCGCCGCCTTGAGAGGAAGAGCGAGATTCAGGGGCGTCTGCCCGCCAAATTGCACGTTGACGCCGATTTGCGCGCCGCTTGAGGCCTCATGTTCATAAACGGCCAGCACATCTTCCAGCGTCAGCGGCTCAAAGTAGAGGCGATCGCTGGTGTCGTAGTCGGTCGAGACCGTCTCCGGATTGCAATTCACCATGATGGTCTCGTAGCCATCTTCACGCAGGGCAAAGGCCGCATGGCAGCAGCAGTAATCGAATTCAATTCCCTGCCCGATGCGGTTCGGCCCGCTTCCTAAAATGATAACTTTCTTTTTCGCGGTAGGCTTGGCTTCATCTTCCGTTTCGTACGTCGAATATAAATAAGGCGTGAAGCTTTCGAACTCGGCCGCGCAAGTATCCACGTGCTTGTACACCGGCGTGATGCCGTACTTCTTGCGCAGGTGCCGCACTTTTTCCGCCGAACCTTTCTCGCCGGCAATACGCCAGGTATCGGCCAGCCTTAGATCAGAGACACCCATGCGTTTGGCCTGACGCACAACCGCTTCCGGCACTGACTCGATAGGATGTTTTTCCAGCTCAAGCTGCATGTCGGTGATTTCTTTCAATTGATAGAGAAACCAGGGATCGATCCCGGTCATCTTGGCCAGCTCTTTCACCGTGAACCCCTGGCGCAAAGCATAGCGAAGATAGTCAATGCGCTCCGGATGCGGAGTCACCAGCCGTTGCGTAAGAATTCGCGGCTCGATCTTCTGAGCAACGGAGCGTTTGCCTGTCTCAAGCGACCGCAGACCTTTCATCAGCGCTTCTTTAAAGGTGCGCCCAATGGCCATCACCTCGCCGACGGACTTCATCTGCGGCCCCAGGCTCTCATCGGCTCCTGGGAACTTCTCGAACTGCCACTTGGGAATTTTAACCACCACGTAATCGAGTGTCGGCTCGAAGCATGCCGGGGTCTTGCGCGTAATGTCGTTGCTGATCTCATCCAGCGTGTAGCCCACAGCCAGCTTGGCCGCGATCTTGGCAATGGGAAAACCTGTGGCTTTGGAGGCCAAAGCGGAAGAGCGCGAGACGCGCGGGTTCATCTCGATTACGGTCATGCGCCCGTTGCTGGGATGCACGGCAAATTGGATATTCGAGCCGCCGGTCTCGACCCCGATTTCGCGGATTACTTTAATCGCCGCATCGCGCATCGCCTGGTATTCGCGGTCGGTAAGCGTCTGCGCCGGGGCGACGGTAATCGAATCCCCGGTATGCACGCCCATGGGATCGAAGTTCTCGATCGAGCAAATGATGATCACGTTATCGGCGAGATCGCGCATCACCTCGAGTTCATATTCTTTCCATCCCAGCACCGATTCTTCGATCAGGACCTGGTGCACCGGGGAAAGATCGAGGCCCCGCGTGACAATTTCCAAAAGCTCCTCGCGGTTGTAGGCGATGCCGCCGCCAGAGCCGCCCAGGGTGAACGAAGGACGAATGATGACCGGAAACCCAATCTTGCCGGAGAAGTCCAGGCCGTCTTTCAAGTTATTCACAAGTGCCGATTTGGGAACATCAAGCCCAATCTTCTGCATGGCATCTTTGAATACGAGGCGGTCTTCGGCCTTGTTGATGGCGCGAATCTTGGCGCCGATCAACTCAATATTGTATTTTTCCAGCACACCTGCATCGTCAAGCTCAACGGCAAGATTCAAAGCCGTCTGGCCGCCGACCGTGGGCAGCAACGCGAAGCCGCGCCCGCCGCACATTTCCGATTCAATGCGAATGATCTCTTCCACATAGGTGCGGGTCAGCGGCTCGATGTAAGTGCGGTCGGCCATCTCCGGATCGGTCATGATGGTGGCCGGGTTTGAGTTCACCAGCACAACCTCATAGCCCTCGGACCTCAGCGCCTTGCAGGCCTGGGCACCCGAGTAGTCAAACTCGGCCGATTGGCCAATGATGATCGGCCCCGAACCAATGATTAGGACTTTTGATATATCAGTACGGCGTGGCATATTAGTTTTTTTTAGCCTTGTATTGAATAATATTCGCTCCCGCAATCCTCCGCGTCTCAGCGCCTCCGCGGTAATTCCCCAATCAGCGTTTATCCGCGTTCATCCGCGGCGAAAATTTCCTTTCAATTCCTTGTCACCTCAAATGCATTGCACTCAATTCCCAGCAAGCGAACTTTAATCTCATGGCTTGCATTCTGCGAACGTGGGGTAACACTTGCCAGCAATGTCCTTTCGAATCTTGCGGCTTTGATCTCAAGAAAATACGTTCCCGGCCTGATGGATGAAAGATCAAAAGCGCCCTGGGAGTCGGTCGAAACCGAGATCAGCGATTTTGCCGTCTTGCGCCAAATCTGGCTATTGGGACGCTGAACGGCGGCGAAAAATCTGACCTGGGCGCTGGCCACCGGCTGGTTCGAAAAATTGACCAGCACGCCGCGCGCGGCCTCAATCTCTCCTGGTGGAGTCGGCACGCAACTGGCAAAAAGGACGGCGGAGAGTGGAATCACGAACACAAGAGCTGAGATTCCCCTCCTCATTTGCCGTGAAACTCCTCCATCATCTTTATGAAGTCTTTGAACAGGTAATAGGAGTCATGTGGACCCGGCGAAGCTTCCGGATGATATTGCACGCTGAACAAGGGCAGATTCCTGTGACGCAGACCCTCGAGCGTGTCATCGTTCAGGTCAATATGGGTCTTTTCAACTTCGCTCTCGGGCAACGAATCCGGATCGACGGCAAAGTTGTGGTTGTGCGCGGTGATCTCAACCTTGCCGGTCAGCAGTTGTTTCACGGGATGGTTGCCGCCATGATGTCCAAATTTGAGCTTGTAAGTTTTGCCGCCAAGCGCCAGGCCGATAAGCTGATGTCCGAGGCAGATGCCGAAGATAGGCGTGCGTCCCATCAAGCGGCGGATATTATCGGCCGCGTAGGTGCACGGCTCCGGATCACCCGGGCCATTGGAGAGAAAGACACCATCGGGTTTCAGTGCGAGCACGTCTTCCGACTTGGTTTCAGCCGGAACCACAGTGATGCGACAGCCCTCGGAGGCCAGCTTGCGCAGAATATTGTGCTTGATGCCGAAGTCGTACGCTACAACATGAAAGCGCGCGGGCTCGTCTTTGACGCCGACCACCTCTGTAGGCTCATGCGAGCGCTCACCGGTCTCCCAGACGTAGCGCTGCTTGGTGGTAACGACCTTGGCGAGGTCGGTGCCATCCATCTTGGGGATAGCACGCGCCTTGGCGACTAGCTTATCAACGTCACTTTCGAGCGACGAGATAACGCCCCGCATGACGCCCCGGTCGCGCAGATGGCGGACAAGGGCGCGAGTGTCAATATCGGCGATGACGGGAATCTTGAAGCGCTCCAGATATTCGTCGGCGACTTGCTGCGAGCGCCAGTTGGAACTCACCGGAGAAAACTCGCGCACAATCAGCCCCTCGATATAGGGACGGGTCGCTTCATTGTCTTCCGGATTCGTTCCGTAATTACCGATTTGAGGATTGGTAAGAACAACAATTTGCCCGGCATAGGAAGGATCGGTGAAAATTTCCTGATATCCGGTGATGGAAGTATTAAAAACAACTTCGCCGTAACATTCTGCTTTGGCGCCGTAACCTTTGCCGTGGAAGACCCTACCATCTTCCAGCGCAAGGAGGGTTTGCATTCGATCTCCAAGACGTGGATTTTATTGATTTTAGCAGAACGCGGGTTGAACCACAAAGCACGCATGCAGGAAGACACCTGGGGCTTTAGTGATGAACGCAGATTACTGGAATTTCACTGTGGAGGGCAAACAAAATGGCTCGGCAATAAAAGTTGCAAGCTTCTATGTGTGGGTCGGATAAGCTCTTACTTTTTGGCTCTTAGCTGTTCTATTCTAGTAACTATGAGTTCGACACAGGCGAAGACCACAATTCAAAAAGAAAATCATACTAAAGACCAATGGACTGCGGTTGACCATTACATCGGCGATCTGCTGGTGCAGCACGATCCGGCGCTTGATGCCGCGCTGGAGGCGAGCACGGTAGCGGGGTTGCCGGCAATCCAGGTTTCACCAACCCAGGGCAAGCTGCTGCACCTTCTCGCGTTGAGCCACGGCGCACGCAATATTCTCGAACTGGGCACCCTCGGCGGCTACAGCACGATCTGGCTGGCGCGAGCGCTGCCTGCCGACGGACGGCTGATCACGCTTGAAGCTGACGCCAAGCACGCCGAAGTCGCCCGCGCAAATATCGCGCGCGCCGGTCTGGCTAGCGTGGTCGAGCTGCGCCTGGGACGGGCGCAGGAAACCTTGCCGAATCTCGCAGCCGAGAAGCGCGAGCCGTTTGATTTCATATTTATTGATGCCGACAAGACAGGATATCCCGAGTACTTCACCTGGGCGCTCAAGCTCTCGCGGCCGGGAACCATGATCATCGCAGATAACGTGGTGCGTAAGGGAGCCGTGGTTGACGGCAGCAGCAGCGATGCCGACGTACAAGGAGTGCGGCGCTTCTACGAACTGGTGGCCCGTGAGCCGCGTGTGAGTGCAACCGCGATCCAGACCGTAGGAAGCAAAGGATATGACGGCTTTGCCATGGTGGTGGTGAAGTAGTTCTCGGTTCTCAGTTCTCGGTTCTCAGAAAAGTCAAAACCTGCCGCAGATCAACCCCGAAGGGTGACGCATTATAGCCCAGCGCTTCAGCGCTGGGTGCACGCAAGAGTAATGTTAGTCCCGTAGGGAACGACGCCTTTCGAGTTCTCACGCAAGCTCGGAAGGCCTGCGCAAGGGTAGAAACCGATACCGAGCCCCCGTAGTGCCACACAAACCTGGGATACTGCTAATCCTAAAATGGTTCAGCAATTGGCGTTGAGCGTTTCGCTTTTTTTCGTTTGTGATGCCGGGGTTCCCTGCGCGCAGAACAACTCTGCAATCTGCACGGCGTTGAGGGCGGCGCCCTTCAGAAGCTGGTCTCCGGCGACGAACATTGAGATCGAACGGCCGCTGGGGTCGCTGGTGTCCTGGCGAATGCGGCCCACCAGGATCTTGTCCTGGTTGCTGGCATCGATCGGCATGGGAAAGTAATTCTTCTGGCGGTCATCCACGACCTTCACCCCGGGAGCGTCTTCCAGCAACGCGCGCACGTCAGCCGGCGAGATAGGATTTGCGCATTCAAAGGTAAGCGATTCGGCGTGCGCTCGCAGCACCGGCACGCGCACGCACGTTGCGGAGATGGCAATGTGAGGATCGGAAAAAATCTTCCTGGTTTCGGCAACGATCTTCAGCTCTTCGCCGTTGTAGCCGCTGTCCAGGTCAACCGCCGAATCATGGTTGAAGACATTGAAGGCGTAAGGATGAGGCAGGACTTTGGGTGTATAGGTCTGGCCCTCCAAAAACGCTTTGGTAGATTCGCGCAGCTCGTTCATGGCGGGCGCTCCCGCGCCGGAAGCAGCCTGGTAGGTGCTGATAATGAGGCGGCGGATTTTGTATTTTTTGTGGATCGGCCACAGCGGCGTAATAGCGATGATGGCGCAACAGTTCGGATTGGCGATCAGCCCCTTGTGGCGGCGCACCGCCTCAGGATTAATCTCAGGGATAATCAGCGGAATATCAGGCGAGAGCCGGTAGGCGGAAGAATTGTCAATCACTACCGCTCCGTGTTTGACCGCGATGGGCACATAGGTGCGCGCGGTCTCATTGTCCACGGCGAAGAAGGCGATATCCACGCCCTTGAGCGACGGCTCGGCCAGCTCTTCCACCAGGCGCTCGGCATTGCGAAAGCGCACCGTGCTTCCAACCGAACGCTTGGAAGCCAGCAGACGGATTTCGGAAATTGGAAAATTGCGGCGATCGAGGCACTGCAACAACTCCGTACCAACGGCGCCAGTGACGCCGACGATTGCAACTGAATAGCCTGACATATGAAATCTCCCCAATACAGTTTCCAGCTACTAGCTATCAGCTTCGAGCTGTATCAAATCGCTTTTTAGCTCTTAGCCCGTAGCTTTTAGCTGGCATCACCTTTACTTCTTACTCTTCTTACTTTTTACTTCTTACTTCTTACTTTCCCCAGCCGGCTTCCCTACTCGCTGGCAATGCGCAACAGCAGCACAGGTTGAAGCAAACAATCCAGCTTGTTGATTTCTTTCACGACTCTGCGTATCTCCGGCTCCGGCGTCGGTTCGACGGTAATCACGAAAGAAAGCTCTTCTTTCGCCATGTTGGGCTGCTGCAGCACCGCGTCAATATTCATCCCCGCCTTGGATATGATTTGCGCCACATGCGCCAGAATTCCAGGACGGTCGCTTACGGTGAGCCGCAAGTACCAGCTTGCCGGGCTGAAAGTTTTTGCCAGGGGAAGCGGCTTCATCTCCTGAAAGCCGTGCAGTTCCCTGCCGCGTAGCGCACCATTGGCCATGCTGCGGCCGATTTCTACCAGGTCTGAAATTACCGCGGTGCTGGTGGCGCGCGGGCCGGCGCCGGGGCCATAGAACATCTGGCGTCCGATGCGTTCGCCCACGAGAAACACGGCGTTGTTCACGCCTTCGGCCTTGGCCATCATGCTGCGGCGGTGCACAAGCCACGGGCGCACCGAAATTTCCAGGCCATGCTTGCTGAGTTCCGCGTAGGCTATCAGGCGGATGGTGCTCTTCAACATGCGCGCATAGCAGAAATCAATGGCGGCAATGCTGCGGATTCCGTCCGTGGGAATTTTGTCTTCACGCAGCCAGCCATGAAAGGCGAGGCGGGCAAGAATGCAGAGCTTATCGCGCGTATCAATGCCATCCACGTCGGAAGATGGATCGGGCTCCGCGTATCCCGCCGCTTGTGCCTGGCTCAGTGCCTGCTCAAAGCTGAGGCCGTTGCGTTCCATCTGCGTAAGGATGTAGTTGGTGGTCCCGTTGAGGATGCCATAGACCGCTTGCAGGCGGTCTCCGGTCATGCCATCGGTGATGGCGCGGACCACCGGAACGCCCCCGGCGACAGCAGCTTCGATGCCCACAGGAATATTTTTTTGCGCTGCCAGGGCCTGGATCTCGTGTCCATATTTGGCGAGCAGGTTTTTGTTGGCGGTGACCACAGGCTTGCCGCTTTCGAGCGCGCCCAAAACAACTTCGCGGGCGGCTTCGGTGCCTCCCATGGTTTCGACAATCAGATCAACGTTCGCATCGCGGACAACCTGTTTCCAGTCTTTAACCAGGCGCACGCCCGCAGGCAGTTGCTTGGCAGCAACCGGAGTCCGGCGGCACACAGCCACAACCTGCAGCCCGACCCCGGCGCGCTGCTTGATCTGCTCGGCGTTGGCTATAAGGCTGTCGGCAGTAGCCTGCCCTACGTTGCCGAAGCCGACGATGCCGATTCTTATATTCTTTGTCATGCTTTTTTGCTCTTCGTTCTTGCTTTGGAACCTGCCGGTTTCATGGTTTCGCCTGCGCCGTGTTTTTCGATCTCTGTGGGGATCAGTTCGGCCTTGTGTCCGCGCTCCTTAAGATGAGCGCCGACAAACTGCATGATCTGCCGCATCGAAACCGTGGGACTCAACAGCAACAGCACCGACGGGCCGGCGCCACTTAACACGACGCCCAGAATTCCCTTCGCGCCCGAGAGCTCGCGCAACTCAGGCAGCAGCGGACACAGCGAAGCGCGATAGGGCTGGTGGAGCTCGTCTTGCACCGCATATGCCAGCAGTTCGTCCCGCCCTTGCGCAAAGGCGGCCGCCAGCAGCATTGCAGACTGAATATTGGCTACTGCCTGAAAGCGAGAAAAATCGGCGGGCAGCACGCGGCGAGATTCTTCCGTGGGCAGAGCTTCTTGCGGCACAACCAAAAGCAACGGCCAGGATTTTTTGATAGCGACTTTGTAGGCATACAGGCTCTGGTTTCGAGCAGCGCTCTGTGAGCTCCCATTTTGACTATGGCTTTGCGGTTTCTGCCACTGCGAAACGGCAAAGCCGCCCAGCCAGCAGGCAGCGACGTTATCGGCATGTCCTTCACGCTTCGCCGCCTCTTCCATAATGCGCTCGGCAGGCCAGCGCAGGTCGCCGAAGTGCACGGCAAGCGCGATGCCGGCAAGACGGGCAGCAGCCGATGAGCCGGTTCCCTTACCGATAGGCATGCTGTTATTCACTTTGAGTGCAAGCGCCAGCGGAGCCTTACCCTCGGCCTGCATGACGTCCTTATACGTTTCAAGAATCAGGTTGCGCTCGAGCTTGCCGCAAATTTCCCGGTCGCGGCCGGTGGCGGTGATGGAAAATTCCGCTGCAACAGCGGCATGGACATTCAAATGAAGCTTCAAGGCCAAAGCAGCGGAATCAAAGGCGGGGCCGAGGTTGGCCGACGTAGCGGGCAGAACCAGATTGAGCGGAGCAGAATATTTTTTCATTCCCCGCTTCATATCGGCTTTCATATCGGCGCTCTTCATGCGAGTGCCCTCGCCGGTTCATTGGTAAAGCGCTCCAGCACTTCGATTACCGATTTGGGATTCGCGTCTGCCTGAATAGGAGGATTACAGAACGACTTCATGGCGGCGGAAGCCTCAGGCAAAAGCTGGCCACTGTGGAAGCGGATGACATAATCGGCATCTTTAAGCACATGGCCGGTAAGCATCATGACCACGGTCTCATTGGGTTTTACGAAACCCTGCTTGCACAGGTTATACAAGCCCGCCAGGGTCACCGCCGATGCCGGTTCGCACCCAATACCCTCGGCGCCAAGTTGCGCTTTGGCGGCGGCGATCTCCTGTTCGCTGACGTATTCGCAGGCGCCGCCGGTCGAGCGCAGAACGTTCACCGCTTTTCTCCACGAAACCGGACTGCCAATGCGAATAGCCGTTGCCAGGGTCTCGGCTTTGACCGGGACAAGCGATTCGCCTTTAGTCTCTTGCATGGTGCGCACCAAGGCCCGCGAACCTTCCGCCTGAATGATGGAAACTTTGGGCAGAGTAGAAATAAAACCGAGCTCATGCAGTTCTAAAAGAGCTTTCCCAATTGCGGAAGAGTTGCCGAGGTTGCCCCCGGGAACAATCACGTGGTCAGGCACCCTCCAGCCCAATTGCTCAAGCATTTCGACAGCCGCAGTCTTTTGCCCTTCAAGGCGGTAAGGGTTGGCGGAGTTGACAAGGTAAACCGGAGCTTGCTGTACAACCTCACTCAAAATCTTCAGGCATTCGTCAAAGTCGGTGGGCAACTGGCAAACTACGGCGCCGTATTCGAGTGTTTGCGAAAGCTTCCCGACAGAGATTTTGTCTTGCGGCACAAGCACCAGGCATCGCATTCCGGCGCGGGCAGCGTAGGCGGCCATAGATGAAGATGTATTCCCGGTAGAAGCGCAGGCCACCCATTTGACGCCCAACTCGCGTGCCTTGGAGATGACCGTAGTCATGCCCGTATCTTTAAACGACCCAGTAGGGTTCATGCCGAGATGCTTTACATAAAGCTGCTCTACCCCGCTCTGGCGCGCGCTCTGGTGAAGCCTGTAAAGTGGCGTATTCCCTTCCGCCAGGGTGACGGCATTGTTGATATCAGACAAAATAGGCAGCAACTCGCGAAAACGCCACACGCCGCTTTGGTCCAGTGCATCGAGCGAGGTACGGCGCTGCTGCCAGAGATTTTTAAGCGCAACCGGATTGGGCTGCTGGCTGCCTCGTTTTTGCCACGTCGGATAGACCGCCTCCAGCAACTCGCGGCATTTAGTGCAGCGAAGGTCTGCCGTGGGCGCGCCTTCAATGGATCCGCATCCCATGCAGCGCAGTTGCGCGATATTTTGTTTTCTAGCCATAAAAAGCAGTTCTCAGCTCCCGGTTCTCAGTTGCCAGCCATCGTGTCTCAGGTACAACACATCATTCTCTGGAGCTTGCTCAAAAACAGGTTTGTATTTTTCTAGCCAACCTACTTCTCAATGAAAAAATTCTTTGTGGATCGCCTGAATCACATCGGGCGCATTGGCTGCCGGCACGGCGAAACAGATGCTCAACTCGCTCGCCCCCTGCGCCACCGCCGTCACGCTTACCCGGCGCGCGCCGACGGCGCTGAAGATTCTGCCGATGACGCCATAGCTCCCCTTCATGGCCTCGCCGAGCACGGTGATCACAGCCAGGTCGCGCTCGACGTCCACTGATTTAAGTACACCATGGCGCAGCTCAGTTCGAAACATCCGTTCAATCGAAGCGGTGACCCGGTCGGTATCTTCTCCGCGCACCACCAGCCCGAGGGAATTCTCAGCCGAAGACTGGGTGGAGAACAGGATATCAACATGATCATGCCCGAGGCGAAGAAACATCCTGCCCAGAATGTCGGAGGCTACATAAAGATCGTTTTGCGCCACCAGGGTAACCAGGCTTGCCTTGGTAACCGCGGTCACGGCTTTGACCGGAGTGCCATTCAGGTAAGGAGCGCCGGTGACTTTGGTCCCGGCAATCTCAGGCCGGAAAGAATTCTTGATCCACACCGGGATTTTCTTTTCCATCGTCGGACGAATGGCCTTGTGATGGATGACCTTGGCGCCGTAATAGGAAAGTTCGATGGCCTCGGTGAAGCTGATCTCGGGAAGAACGCGGGCATCAGGGCAGATGCGCGGATCAGCACTGAGGACTCCGTCAACATCGGTCCAAATCCAGACCTCATCGCATTCCAGGACAGCGCCAAGAATGGTGGCTGAAGAGTCTGATCCGCCGCGTCCCAGCGTCGTAGGCTGGCCCTGCTTGGTAGCGCCGCTGAAGCCGGTGACCACGGGAACCCGGCCTTCATCCAGCAACGGAAAAATCACGGCGTGGGCTTTAGGACGGGTAGCTTCATAATCGGCGGCGGCATCGCCAAAGTGGTCGTCGGTAACTAAGATTTCGGTGGAATCAACGTAACGGCTGGGGGTGTTGGATTGCTCAAGGATGGCGGAAAATATCTGGGCTGAAAGTTTCTCACCCATCGGCAGAGCCACGTCCAATAACTGCGGGGTCAGAGAACGGAGCTGCAGCAACGCGAAACACAGATCATGCAGTTGCCGAATCATCGTGCCAACCTGCTCGCGCACCTTGGGAGCGTTTGCAGCATTGAAAAGCGAGGCGATCACCTCTTCGTGGCGGGCTTCAATCTCCTGCAGCGCGCTGGCCACGGCGGCCTGCTCTCCTTTGCCGGCAGCCTTCACGCAGTTCAGGATGCGATCCGTAATGCCTGCCAGGGCTGAGACCACGACAACAATTCGGTCCCGGGCAGCGGCCTCCTGTACGATGCGGGCCGAGCTGAGGATCCGGGCCGCATTCCCCACAGAAGTACCGCCAAACTTCATCACTATCGTCTTCTTCATATTGCCTCTTGACTTGCCCAAAGCGGCTATTTTCAGCTCAAAATCAAAAAGCCCACCGTCAGTTGCTTCTGGCGGTGGGCTTTTTGGAATTTTTACTTTTTATTCCGTTATGTCACCCGAGGCCAGAAGCGCATAGATGTGCCTGTACCTGTGGATGTTGTTGTCATCCGCTTGGAGGTAACCGGCTTCTGGCTCGTGGAAAGCATGAAGAAAATACTTTATTAGGGAAATAGCATTCTGTCAAGGAGTAGCGCCCGCATCTTGCTGGCGGTCGCTTGGGCATCTTGCCTATGCTCCCCTATGCAGGATATTCCAAACTGTACCACTACGAAGTTCAAGCTTGCCTGATAACTACTTAGCTTCAATGTTGAACTTTGTCGGGCCATCGTCAAAGATCACAATCTGCTGTTCGCGGGTAAGCCCGTTGTAGCTGCTGGCGATAACGTGCGGGCCAACTGCGAGCGTGGTCTTAAGCTTGCGTTCGGGTAACTCTTTGCCATCCACCAGCAAGGTGGCCTTGTCGGGCTTGGCTTCGAGTTCAACGTTGACGAAACGAGTTTTCTCGGCCATGGTCAGTTCGCCACGAGCAATGCGATCAATATCCGAGCGGCGCGTGGGATACCAGGTTTGGAAGTCCTGAAAGCGGCTGATGGCTTCATTCACGGGCGGAGCTATCCGTGGCGCAGGCGGATCAAACGACGAGCCCCAGCGCCCAAAACCATTCATTGACTGCGCCCGTGACTGCAACGACGAACGATCAGAGCACAGCATGCTTGAGATATATTGCATGCGGGGCTGCTGTTGTCCCTTGGGCGCTTTAGGCAGAGAGCTCTGCTCCGGCACCAGCGCCAGCCAGCGGAGCGCGCCGGCCAGCGAGGCGTCTTCACGTTGGTCGCGTTGTGCTCTCCAGGCAAGCCAGTTCCCCAAGCTGTCAGCATCTGCCTGCTGCTGGCGCTCATCGGTCGGCAGCGGTGCATAAGAAGGCCCCGAACTGAAAATTCTGGCCCAGAATGACGGCTTTTTGCCGAGGGCCACCGTCTTCTCATATTCATAAAGCTGGCGCTTCTGATCTTTAATGTAGCTATCGCATGCCTCAGCCAGAGGGAATGCGTCGCTATGGCCGAGCAGATTGTGCGCGCTTTCGAGTGCGGTAATTGCAATCAGGCCATCGGGCCCGGGATTCGCGCGCGGATCATTTTTCGCCAGTTGCGCGAGATAGTCGGCCGCCTGCTGTTGCGTGAGCCCCAGGTTTTGCAGGGCAAGCTGTGGCTGAGTAAACCAGTCAACCAATCCTGAAGTCAGTACAACATAATGGCTGGTGCTAAAAGCATCGGGAACCTTGTCGCGCACGATTACGACTTTCTGCTCAGGCTGCTCATATGCAAAATCTGCAGAGAGCGCGCCGAAATGCCGGGCATAGGAGCTAAGCCACTCCTGGTCTCTCCAATATTCGCGGTCATAAGGGCTGATCGCGCTTTTGCCGCCCAGCACGTCAGCTTCAATCGCATCGAGCGAGCCGAACATCTGCCGCTGAGGCCCTACCAGCACACTGCAAGCCTTCTCGCCCGGCAAACGGCTCTTGATGGCGCTCACAATCTGCTGCTGCCAATCGCATTGCGCATGCGCCGGTAAAGAATAGAGCAAGGCCAGAGTAATGACTGAGGCGATGGAACCGATGCCCAAGACAGTTCTTTTCATGGAATTATGAGCTTAGGTTAGCCCGAAGCCGGGCAAGGCGCAACAAATTAAACGATCAATTAGAGCTGATGTGACTCTGATGTCCTCGCAATTTGTTTTTTTAGAACCCAATTTAGAAAGTGTCATCCCGAGTCCGCGTATCCGTCTGCCTGTGAAGGCGCAGTAAACGACGGAGTGGGCGTATTTTTCGCCGCATGCGTTGCCAGCGCAACGCTGAGCAGGCGAATTTCCCAAAAGCGGAAAAATGTCCTGTTCTCATATTGAAATTCCCATTTTAGCTTGAAAATTACGGACATTCGAGCAGCGGGCTGTTAATGTTCGTTTATATGCCTTGACTTTCCGGCCATTCTGGGCTTCAATGGAGCATCTCCTGTTTACTAAGGCCCCTCACGAACCCCCGCAGTTGAACCCTTTTAACCCCCAACGTACACCCCCTGATAAAGCTGCGACCTTGGAAATTACGGTCTCCATTACGGACTGCAATGTCGAAGTGGAAGCACGTTCCAGCAGGCCGCAGGGTGCCTTGTTGCGGATAAATTCCTCTCTCGGCTCACAAATGCGAAGGAAGCTCGTTCATATTGTGGGAATGGGAAAAATTCTGCAACGCCGCCCGAGGAAAGATGATGTATGATTCTGCTGACAATCCGCATATGAAAAAGCTTAACTTTCTGGTTTCGTTGATCACTCGCGATAACGATTACCAGCAGGAACAGGCACAGGCCGCGGAAGAAGCCGCTCGACGGCTGAATGTAGATGTACAGATCGTTTACGCCGATAACGACGCTATCAATCAAAGCCAACAGTTGCTAAAGGCCATCCAGTCGCCGGCAGAGTCGCGCCCGCATGGCATCATCTTTGAAGCAGTCAGCGGCATCGGTCTGCCGCAAGTGGCCCGGGCTGCTGTTTCGGCCGGCATAGGATGGGTGGTGCTCAACTGCGACGTGGATTATCTTGCCGAATTACGCAGCCGCGGCGGCGCCCCCGCGTTTACCATCAGTTCAGACCACGAAGAAATTGGGCGCATCCAGGGACGCCAGTTTGGCGCGTTGCTGCCTCAAGGCGGCACAGCTTTATATCTCCAGGGCCCTTCCAATAGCCGCCCTGCCGAGCAGCGAACCATCGGTATGTCTGAGACCAAACCCGTGAACGTAGATGTGAGAATGATCAGAGGGCAGTGGACCGAGGCCAGCGCACACCGGGCAATCGGCGCATGGCTGCGCCTCTCTACCTCGCACAAGGCGAATATTGACCTGGTTGCGTGCCAGAACGACGCTATGGCCGCAGGCGCGAGAAAAGCATTCGAGGAGCTGACCACAGGCATAGAGCAAAAAAGATGGCTCAGCTTGCCCTACATTGGCTGTGATGGTGTTCCTAAAACCGGTCAGGCCTGGGTAAAGAGCGGCCAGCTTGCTGCCACTGTTGTCATGCCACCCAGTACGGGTCTCGCAATCAAGATGCTGTCCGAAGCCATCCAGAGCGGCTCCCAACCTGCGGAGCGCATGCTGACTGAGCTTACTTCCTATCCATCGCTGGAAATCCTTTCCTTGAGAAAGGCGGAAAAGAAGAACATCCTTGCCATTTGAGAATAGAGTTGATCAGAGCCATCCCGTTGTCGTCCTGTTGAAATCTTGGGTAGTGGTTCAATTTGAGTAACGCCGGCATCTTGCCCACGCTCTCCCTCTGCAGGGATTCTAAACTGTACTACCACCAATCCTTCGTCAGCTTGGGATCAGTTCAGTTTTTTTATACTAGACTGCTGGAGCCCGATTTTCAGGACACATGAATGGCGACAACCCCAAAGGGGGATGTACATAACCCAGCGTTTTAGCACCTGGAGTTTTCATGGCCAACGATGAGCTTGATGAAGCCCTCAGAGAAATCATTCTTCTGCAACTGCAATGTTCAGCAACGCGGCTGGTGGACGGAGAATATCAATCCTGCGTAAGAAAGCGCGGACACGAGGGGAAGCATAGAAACCTCGCTGGCGAGGTGTGGGAAGACTAGAAAGCCAGGAGTACGATTTACGAAGTTCGGTTTTTGACTTACCCAGATACTCGATTCAACCCAAATCAAAATCGTAAAACACACTTCATAAATCGTGCTTCGTAAATCAGACTTCGTACTTCCTCTTTATTTCATTCCAAACAGCGTATTCACATGCGCCGTCACCGTGACCTTTTGTGCTCCAAACTCTTCGGTTGGAGCCTGGGCGGCGGGAGCGGCTTCGGCGCGCATGGATGCCATGACCATGGGACGCGGCCTGGGCTGCTCGAATGTATCCACCGAGGCATACAGCAGCTCGCTGACGGTTTTGCCGGCGGCCTGAGCTATAGTTTCGGCTGAAGCTCGCGCCCGCTGGTAGGCATCCTGCACCGCCTTCTGCTTGGCGACATCAATATTTTCCAGGGTGTAACTCAACGATTGGTCGCCGCTGATGTCAATGTCTCCGAGTCCCTGCACCAGGGGGGCGATCTTGGCAAAATCCTTGATCTTCACCGATACATTTGAACTGACGCGATAGCCCACGATTTTCCGCTTAGGATCGCGGTAGTCATAAACCAGCTGAAACTCAAAAGAAGAAAGTTGGGCCGATTTGGGATCGATGCCATCGTTTTTCAGCAACTGCCTCACCTGCTCGGCAGCGCGGCTGGCATGGTCATAGGCATCTTTGGAGTTGGATTCCTGCGCCGCAATATTGAATTGCACCAGCGCCGTATCGGGGTCGGCCTCATACTTTCCATCGGCGCCGACATAAAGCGTGTTCTGTTCCACCTTCGGAGCAGGCTGTTGTTGCGCAAACATAGCCATACACGACAACACCAGAAAAACCAACGGGCAATACCGCCGCATATCGTCTCCTTCGTTGCAGTTTTCTGAAAAACTCTAATTGAATTATACCGGTTTAAAAATGAGAAAAATGCCGGGTAGCGACGAAGCTCGCTGCCTCTGTTGTCGACAGCGTATAGAGCGCCTGCGATTGACGACGCGATTTGAAGCCGCACTCTTCATTAGATCAAAGAACGAACCGCCGTATATGAAGGCCGGGGGCAAGGGTCAAAAGTCCGGCCTCCATTGTACGGCGGTTCCGTTGTAACGCCGTTCGCCGCCAAAGCCATCTCGGCTTTGCGGATATAAGAGCAGGCAGCAGATTCCAGGTAATCTCGCTTGCAATACTTGGATGCAGCATGAAAGCTGATTGGCTGCATGGCCGCGCCTGATAGATGGCCATGCCTTCGAACATGCAAAGGTACTATTTTTTGACGATGAATTTTGCAACTTTAGTACCGTAGATGTGTCCAAATAATTGAAGTATCTTAAGAATCGGGCCGCAATGCCTGGCAGAGATTAGGCCACAATATTTGAGTATGGAGTAGCAGGAATGAAAAATTGGATTTTGCCTCTTACAGTCTTCGGAATGGGAAGCCTGGGAGTATTGGCATTAACAGATAGGGGATTGGAAGTGGTCCGCTGGACTGTACAACGGATTACCGAAGCTCCTATACGGTTTGTGGAGTGGAATGAAGCCGCCCAGCATGAACTGGATCGGTTGCAGCAGGCGCTCAACGAGATGGCCAGTACACTGGAAGCATGAAGTAAAATTTACGACTTGTGATTTAAGAATTTCGATTTACGATTTTTCGATTTTTGCACGGTAAGTCTAAGGTGAGCCACAATTCAGGTGATCGTAATCCGTAAATCAAAATCGTACTTCGTACTTACCTTCCCGAGAGTTGATTGATCTTTCTCGCCATCTTGATGTCGCGTTGAGTTATTCCGCCGGAATCATGCGAGGTCAGCACGAAACTCACCTTGTTGTAATGAATCGTGATATCAGGATGATGATTGGCCGCCTCTGCGGCTTCGGCCACCGCATTCACAAATTTCATCGCCGCCTTGAAATCGGGGAATTCCAACTGGCGCTCGATGGCCTTGCCCGTAAGCTTCCATCCCGGCAAAGCCTCCAGATTTTTTCGTATTTCATCTTCGTTGAGTAATGGCATGGTGTATCGAAGAAGCTGTGAGTTGCCAGCTTCTACCCGTGTGCAAGCATTTTAGATTACGACACTCAGAAACCGCTAGTGGCCAGGAGCTAAGACTTTACACAATCACGTGGGCTGTTACTTTCTCTTTGGCAAAGCTGATGACTTGGGCATCGATTTCTTTGCGCAGGTCCTGCCAAATGCTCTCTGGCATCGCCTGGAAGGTGCGCACCACCTCGGGATCGAATTGCGAACCTGCGTGGCGAATAATTTCCTCACGCGCGGCCCGTATGCTTTGCGCTCCTCGATAGGGGCGGTCTGAGGTGATGGCGTCCAGGGTATCGGCCACGGCAAATATTCGCGCTCCCAGTGGGATTTCTTCCCCACGCAGGCCGCGTGGATAGCCGCTGCCGTCATATCTTTCCTGGTGTGAATAGACGATCTCCGATGCTTCCGACAGGAACGGTATCTTGCGCAGCATCTGGTAGCCGCGGAAGCAGTGCTCGCGCATGATGGAGCGCTCTTCTTCCGAGAGCGGCCCAGATTTGCGCAGGATGGCGTCTGGAATGGCCATCTTGCCAATATCATGCAGAAACGCTCCCCGGGCAATCACCCGGATGCGCTCGGCGCTCAATCCCATGGCACGGGCAATGGCAATGGTAAAGGCAGTTACGCGCTTGGAATGTCCTTCGGTTTCCGAATCTTTGAGATCGAGGGCGTCACCCAGCGCTTCGAGCGTAATGTCATAAGAGCGCTCCAGGTCCGCCATGGTTTGCCGCAACTGCTCGGTGCGGGCCGAAACCAGGGACTCAAGATTCATCTGGTAGGCGCGATTTTCCATCCGCAGACGCCGGGTTTCAATCGCGCGGCGCACCGAAGCCAGCAACTGCTCGCGTTCAAAAGGCTTGAGCAGATAATCGTAGGCTCCGTTTCGGATGGCCCCCAAGGCAACAGAGACATCATGCACCGCCGTGACCATAATGACCGGCATCTCGGGATATTTGAGCTTGGTTTGTTCGAGAAGACCTATGCCGTCGAGGTCGCGCATCATCAAATCTGAGAGGACCAGCGAAAATTCCTCGCCGCTCGCCAGAACGTCAAGTGCTTCTATCCCCGAAGCCGCCTTGCGGCACAGGTAGCCGGCGGCGGTCAGCATGGAAGACACGATTTCGCGAATCGAATCCTCGTCATCTACGACCAGAATTTTATCTACACTCATGGATGACCATCAGGTGAGGCTTTCGGGGGTTTCTCATTATCACACGACATGGCAAATTTCTGCCTCAAACTTTTATGATTGTTACTATTGATTTGTAAGTAACTGGTATCTTTAATATAAAAATTGACAAATTCCGCTCCTCCAACCTTAATGTGTGTATCCATATACCATTAGAGTGTATTTTCCGTCACAGTCAACTTGCGCCACGAGCTCTGAAAATTGGGCTGTAGTTTCGGAGCGCCGGGGCTGACAATTCCTAGACTTGAAAGCTAAATCTACTGCTTTTCAATCACTTAGATGCTCATTGTCCTTTTTCTGACCTAACCAGGTGCTCGACTGGATGGCCATATGACGAATATTTCAGCTCTCTGTATAGAAATTGGCCACTCAAGTGCTATCACTTAGGTAGCAGAAGTGATTTTTTTGAGAGGCTAAATCCAAATGGCGACGCAAATCCTCCCTCGACAACACGCAAAAATTGCTGGGTTCGTAGATTTTCTTCCAGCAACCCACGCAATTCCAGCCGGAAAGGCAAAGGATATTTACGAGCAGAACAAACATCGCGTCTACTCTCTTGCATTCTGGATGACCGACAACGAACTGGAAGCCGAAGAACTTAGCGCCACTGTCTTTTGCAGGGCATTCGCAGCCAGCGCCGAGCCCAACGCAGAAACCATTGATCGCGCCCTCATCGCCGAATTGCGCGCGGGCCAACCCATCGGAATTCTGACTCTACAGTGTGATGAAGTGAAACAGGTGCTTCAGGTTCGCACCAATACCATGAGGGTTCACCTGGAGCGGGCGGTAGTCCAGCTTCCGGCCACCGAACGCCTGATTTTTCTTCTCCATGATGTGGAACAGCACGACCACGCCAGCATCGCCCGGCTTCTGGGACTGAACGAAACAGAAAGCCGCCACGGACTGCATCAAGCCCGCCTGCGTATGCGCGAGTTGCTGGCCGCAATGCAATCTTAATCTCTAATCTCCTCTCTCTCCTAAACTATATGCCCCTCGTAAGAGGGGCTTTTTTTGTACAAGCATTTAGCACTTGGTATTTAGCATTTAGCCCTTAGAGATGGTGGTAGCCGCAGCAAGTGTCCCAAGCTGTTTAGGGGCCAAATGCTAATTGCCCACATGCTAAGTGCTTTTTGATTTGGCTGAATGCTGAGCGCTGAGTGCTGACTGCTGTTTTTTCTTCACCCAGCCTTCTTTATTGACCTGCTGGCCGCGAGCAATAGCCAGTGATTCGGCAGGAACATCGTCCGTGATGCACGAAGCCGCCGCCACGTAAGCGCCGCGTCCTACGCGTACAGGTGCAACCAGGGTCGAGTCGCTGCCGATAAAGGCGCCGTCTTCGATTACGGTGGTGTGTTTGTGAACTCCATCGTAGTTGCAGGTAATGGTCCCGGCTCCAACATTGACGTTATCGCCAATCTGCGCGTCGCCGAGGTAAGTAAGATGATTGGCTTTCGATCCTTTGCCTAGCCGCGCTTTCTTGGTTTCCACAAAGTTGCCAACGTGAGCGCCTTCGCCGATGTCGCTGCCCGGCCGCACGTGCGCGTAAGGACCGAGCACCGCGCCATTGCCAATGCGAGATTCGCTCAGGATGCATCCTGGCCTTATCTCCACCTTCTCGCCAATCTCGCAATCGCGTATGACCGAGTATGAGCGAATGTAGCAATCGCTTCCAATGCGCGTGTTGCCGAAAATCTGGACATAAGGATCGATCGTAGTATCGGGCGCAATCTGCACGCTGGAATCAATCATCGTGGTCTGCGGCTGGAACAAAGTCACGCCCGCCTGCATCAGTTCCAGGTTCTTGCGCATGCGGAGCGCCGCATCGAGTTGCGCCAGTTCAGCCCGGGTATTGATTCCCAGGGTCTCTTGCACGTCCAGCGTAAGCAGAGCCACCACTTTCTTTTTGGTACGCACCAGCAGAGAAGCGATGTCGGTCAGGTAGTATTCCTGATGGGCATTGTCGGTGGTGAGCTTGTTCAGGTTTTCCAGCAGCGGCTTGACCTGAAATCCGTAAATTCCGGTATTGATCTCGCGGATCTTCTCCTGAGAGCCGCGCAGGGATTTCTGCTCAACAATAGCCGAAACGTCATTTCCCGTGCTCGTTTTCCGCACTACCCGCCCGTAGTTGGTTGGATCTGCCAGGACCGCCGTCAAAATCGTCATGGCCGCCCGTTGTTCCAGGTGAAAGTCGCGCAGCCGTGTAATTGTCTCCGCCTGGATGAGGGGCACATCGCCAGAGAGCACCAGCACATTGTCGTACCCAGCTAGCGCATTGCTGGCCGACATGATGGCATGACCAGTGCCGCGCTGCTCGCTCTGCAGCGCAAAACGTATACCCGTGTGTTGCACCTGCGCCCGCACCCGCTCGGCCTCATGTCCAATGATGACGTACACATCCTCTGCCGGAACCACCTTCGTTGCGGCCACAATCACATGCTCCAGCAGGGTCTTGCCGGCAATCGAATGCAGTACCTTGGGGTGCTTGGATTTGAGCCGCGTGCCTTTTCCCGCAGCCATAATGGCGATGGCCACTTTGCCGGCGTTCGGGGGAAGTGTCTTGCGGATAGCGCTGTGTGCGACATCCTCAATCCTGCCAAGAACGCCCTCACGCGGATACCCGCGCCGATCGCCCGGCTGTTTCTTTATGCGAATCGTTTTGGAAGCTTTCATTGCTCCCGACATCTTAACAGTTTGCGGAAAAACTCTATATTTGCCCGAGTCAATGATGGGGGCATAGCAAGATGGATTGAATTTGGCATTAACTTCTATGTCTTTTATGTCTTTTGCTGAAGTCTCTCTTTTCAATAACCGGGTGGCCAGCGCTCCGAAGCCCTCGACAATTGTGGCCATAGCCTGATCGACTTTATCCACGCATTTTGAAGCTTGCCAACATATCAAGAAGAAACCGTCGCTCTTACCGCTTTTGGCTGAGTGCAGAATGCCGAGCGCTGACGGCTATATCAAGCAATGCCATGGCCAGCCGATCGGTTGCATGCCGCGCAACACCGGCTTCTTCTTCCAGAAAGTCGCCGCAAATGGGCTCTACACCCATCTTGCGAATCGCGTCGAGGTCTATATGAATCTGTTCTGCCCCTTCGGCGGCATATTTTTGCTTGAGTTCGTCGGAAACCGGACTGGTATTCACAAGAGCATAGTCAAATATCTGTGATTTGGCGTGATCATCAAGGGCGCGCAGGTGATCGGCGGCAGTGAGCCCAAGGCTCTCGTTGGCCTGGGTCATGAGGTTGCATACGAAAATTTTGACGGCCCTCGAAGCTGCAATCGCCTGCGGAATGCCGCTCACAATCAGGTTTGAAATCAGGCTGGTATACAGCGAACCCGGACCGAGGGTTATAAGGTCGGCATTGGCAATCGCCTCCAGAGCCTGCGGCAAGGGCTGGGCATCGGGTGGGATCATGTACAGCTCCACCACACGTTGTTTGCTCCGGGTGATGGTGGTTTCGCCGCGTACACGGCTGCCGTCGTCCATCAGGGCTTCCAGTTGCACATTGGAAACCGTTGAAGGATAAATCACGCCTCGCGTCTTCAGAATGGCCGATGAAACCTTCACCGCCATGGCAAAGTCACCGGTGATTTCCGTCAATGCCGTGACAAACAGATTGCCGAAATTGTGGCCTTCGAGGCCGGCCCCGGCTTTAAAGCGATACTGGAAGAGTTGCGAGAGAAGTTCTTCATCTTCAGAGAGTGCGACCAGGCAGTTGCGGATGTCTCCAGGCGGCAGGATGCCAAACTCTTTGCGCAAGCGGCCGCTGGAACCGCCATCATCGGTCACAGTCACAATGGCCGTAAGGTCGCCGACAACAATCTCCCGCCCCGATTGAGCATCGCGATGGGCCCCAGGCCGGTCAAAATGCTTAAGTCCCTTCAGCAGGGTTGAAAGTCCCGTCCCGCCGCCGATGGCCACGACTTTGATCGATGCTGGCTCTCTTAACATCCCTGATTCAAATTCCCCACGTTATGTAATTTCCCCGGCAGGAGCTCTTATGAACTGTTTTGCGGGCTTAGCCCTGGGGGGAAGGAGCTTCTGCCCTCGACTCATTTATGAGACTACCTCTGGAGTACTGCTTTCTTCACCGCCGCTTGATCTTGGCTGCGGCAGGTGTAGCCGGTGCGGGAGCTGCGGAGGCCTCAAGTTCCTCCGGATAGAGCAATTCCGTAAAACGCGGATCGTCGGCCATATTCTGGAAGTCCGATTCATTGCGCGCGTGGTATCGGTTAGCGGCATTCAGTTTGATGGCTTGTTCCAGGTTCTTCAATGCTGCTTCATAATGGTGAGTAAGGCAATCCAGCAACGCCATGCCATACCAGACATAGTCTGCCTTGGGTATCTGCTTCTGCAATTTCTCCAGATGAGAACGTGCTCCGTCATAATCAGAGGCATTCATCAGAGAAATGGCGTAATCGTAGTGCTCCTCGGTGGACTTGAACCCGCTGTTAGATGCCCGCGCCAACTGCTGCTGGCAGGTGTTTAAATGGACCGTCGCCCTGTCAGCCAGTTCGCGGCTGCCAGAGCTCATTACCTTCTCTAAAAGTGTCTTGGCGCGCTCAAATTTGCGCTCCTGCATGGCCTTCACCCCGGACTCGTAATTTTGCACAGCCTGTGTAAAACGCGGGTCCTGAGTCAGCGTGAAGCTGCTCTTGGCTGAGGAGGCGGCTGGCGGCTTGGGAGTTTTGTTCTTGTGTAACACTTTTATTTTCTTTAATTTAACTACAGTTCTTTTAACCTTTGCTGAGGCCTTCTTGGTCATCGGAATACCCTTTCCTTGCGGCCCCCTGCGGCTCTTTTACAGCGAGCTGTGGAAATCTGGCTAGGGTCGAATTCAACAACTTAAAGCAGGAGTTTATACGCGTATTTGCCCCCCACGTCAACTTTCAGTGTAATTGGATGTATATCAGGCTTGGATGGTAAGCATCAACCCCCACTTGAGCGAGAGAAAAGGGGGCGCGCAGGACACCCGCCACTCACCTGCCGAGACCACCATCTATGAAAAGGGCTGAATGCTAAGTGCTGGATGCTTCTATATGCCCGCAGAGGATTTCTTCTTAGCCGTCTTATGGACCGGCGGATCTGGAGTCAATCCAATGGAGGCAGCCGTATCCAAATCAACCTGCTGCCACTCTCCAGAAACAATACCCATGCGAATCTGCTCCGGCGTTTTCTTCTGCTGGGTCATCAGATAGCTGTAGTAGAGCTCTTTGAGGCAGGCAGCGCAGTTGCCGCCATGTTCGACCTCAAAGCAGCTATGCAGGCTCTTGTGCCCGTGGCCCCGGTCGCAGTAGCAATAGCAGGGCTGCTGGTAGATAACCTGGGGAATCTTGGCCGCCAGTTCATAGGCATGCACCTGTACCGGCCTCATTTTGCCCGCAGGATAGTCCAATTGCGAGGCGGTTAGGATCGGGGGGACATTGTCCGTCTTCTTGAAACCCGTATCGTGATACGCCGGGACATCGGTAGGCCGTCCCATCCACTGGGCTGGGCTGGAGATGATTGCAGCTAAAATAACACAAAGCACAGAGAGCAGTCGTTTCGTGTTCATCTTTAAAATTACCTTGATGTTTATACTTCGATGAGAATATTGTACTCCCTTTGAAAGCAAAATCACGTCTACATAAGAGCAGGATTTTTATACAAACGTAGCGCTAACGTTTCGTTACATGGGCTGTCCGAAATATTGGAAGAGCGAGTCAACAGTAAAAGCCAAGAGCTAAAAGCTGTAACTAAAACCTGATAACGAAGAGCCAATTCTGCATTAAAATTAGATTCAATAAGACATGAATAGCGCCCCAGCTCCTGCCACTTCCGCCAGTACAGAGAAAAAGCCCGTAGCTGCTCCCTATGCGCAGTTGCGCCTGTGGCTGCGCGATCTAAGCATCTCGCTCGTTCTTGCCGTCTTTGTCATTATTTTTCTCTACCAGCCGGTGAAGGTGGAAGGCACCAGCATGCTGCCGCAGCTGCAGGACCAGGAGCGCATTTTTATCAATAAATTTGTCTACCGCCTCGAGCCTATCGAGCGCGGCGATATTGTTGTTTTCCATTATCCGCGCGATCTTTCCAAGAGCTTCATCAAGCGCGTGGTCGGCGTTGCCGGCGACCGCATTCGCATTGTGGAAGGCGAAGTCTATCTGAACGGACGCCCGCTCAACGAAAGCTACGTTCCCGCCGAGTACTCCGACCAGCGCTCCATGCCTGAAATTACCGTCCCCCCCGATTCCTATTTCGTGCTCGGAGACCACCGCAGCATGTCTGACGACAGCCGTGAGTTTGGCTCCGTAGATGGCCAATACATTTACGGCAAAGCCGTCTTCGTCTATTGGCCCATGGAAAAACTAGGCCGCGTGCGCTAGGCAGCGGATCATCTTGAATACCTCCCTCTGCATGACGGAATCAAGGCAATTAGAGAGAGGCCATGATCTAAAAATCGAAAACTTCCTGAAACGAAATATCCAGCTTCCACACTATGAGTTGGGGAAGGAAAGATGGTTTTTGGGGGCCGGATACAAATCTCAGGATTAGGGCCCGGTCCCCTGAAAACCAGAGTTACCGCTCCGGCGCCGGTGTAAGCACCACCGGATGATCGTCTGTCCGCCGGTTTCTGTCGGGGATAGTAAACCTGTGGGAAGACTGCGACAGCGGAGGCCCGGAGTAATACCGCGTGTGCGAATTTACATCGTTCAGCACCAGCGGCCGCTGCAGCACCATTTCAACTGTGGCTCCCTGCTCCAGGCGAACGTCATTTCCACGGGTCAACAGCACTGTCGCCAAGCCAACCAGCCCGCCTGCTCCAGCGCCGATTCCCGCTCCCTTGGCGCCGCCCGCGATGGCTCCAACCGCTGCGCCGCCGCCAGTGGATTCGGCGATGGTAGCCGCATCGTGTCCTTTGGTGCCATTAGCCTGCACCGTGCCTTCTTTATCTTTCACTGTGGAATTCTCCTCTCCAGGGACGTTGTTCAGCGCACCCGGAATGGAGAACGTGTATCCATCAGGATAGATCAGCGTGGTAAAGCGGAAGAGCACCTCAGCGCGTCCGCTCACCTTCCCCGGCCGCTTGACCTCGGTAATCACCCCCTGGACGTAGGTGCCCACCGGAATGACCATGGTGTTATTTACAGCTACGGGAAATATGGTGCGCAGGTAGACTCCATCGCCAGCGCGCGCCGACTTGGTGGAAATTGAGTTTTCAAGCCGTAAGGGAATCTTGGTGCCCGCGGGCACCGTGATCGCATCCGGCCCGGCCACGGCCGGCTGAGTCAACGGCGCGGGTTGAGGCTTGCCATCATAGTAAGGCTGATCGGGGTAAGGCTGATCGGGGCCATTATTTTGGCCCTGGGCCGGCGCTTGATTCTGGGCCGGAGCTTGCGCGAATGCCACGATAGAACTGAGCAAAAACACACATGCGAGACGAATCATAAACTCTCCTCTGCGTCCATCAGCCTGACCCGAAGAAACATAGCTCGTTAAGTCTCCTCAGGTTTTTGAAATGTGGGTTCCCTGCTGCACTTAGACGCCAAAAACCGCCTGAAGTGTTATCCAGCAACTCAGATTATTTCTTAATCGGGTTGCAAGCAGACGGGAAGATCCGATGTCTAAACGCCCCAATTGTACCCCGTTCCGTACCGCAAGGAAGGAGTTTCCACGCCGTTCTCCGGTGCAAGGAAAAGCCTTGCGATGTCTTAACGCATTGGAGGATTTGAAAGTTTTTGGCTCTGGCCCCCTTGCGCGCAAGGGTCTGTGGCATAAACCATTCGGGTTCAATAACCTGCGAGTAGTTCCACTCTCTCTCCAAGCCCAAGTGAAAACATGAACTAAACCGCGGAGACGCAGAGGCGCGGAGGAAAGCAAAGCCTTTTTCGCCGCGGATGAACGCTGATTTGCGCGGATTTAGCGACCAAATCCCCACTCTTTAGCTACTCAGGCATGGGGATAAGCTGCAAGAAAGGAGTAGCTTCCGGCAGTAGAATCCAATGAGTTGGGGGCACGACATGATCCAATTCGCGCGGATGGCTATTCTGGCCGTATTGCTTCTCTTTTCCACTCTTCTCCTCGGGCAAACCGGCCGGATTGTTGTCTCTGGCAACCATCATTTCCTGCAGCACGAGGACGGCAGGCCGTTCTTCTGGCAGGGCGATACCGCGTGGCTGTTATTCAGCAAACTGGATCGCTTTGAAACGGAAAAGTATCTGGAAGACCGGCGGAGCAAAGGATTCAACGTCATTCAGGTCATGCTCCTGCACAGTGTTGATATGAAGAATGTCTACGGCGCAACCGCGCTGGTGGCTGGCGATCCCGCCAGGCCCAACGTCATGCCGTTCGCACATTCCTCCAAAGCCGACGAACATAACTTTTGGGACCACGTGGACTGGGTGCTCGACCGCGCAGCGGCGAAGGGGATCTACGTCGCCCTGGTGCCGGCCTGGGGATCGGTGGTCAAGGCCGGTCAGCTCAATGCCGATAATGTGGGAACCTATGCGGAATTTCTCGCCAAGCGCTATAGGGATCGTCCTAACCTCTTCTGGATCGTGGGCGGCGACATACAGGGCGACCGCAACCTTGACGTGTGGAACCGAATGGGACGCACGCTGAAGGCGCTTGATCCTAACCACCTGATTACCTTCCATCCTTACGGACGCATGCAGTCCTCCACATGGTTCCACAATGAGGCTTGGCTCGATTTCAACATGTTCCAGTCCGGACATCGCCGCTACGATCAGGACACTGATTCACCACACCGCTATGGCGAAGACAACTGGCGCTACGTGGCGGCCGACTATGTGCGTGAACCGGTGAAACCGGTGCTCGATGGCGAGCCATCCTACGAAAATATCCCCCAAGGCTTGCACGATCTCACGCAGCCATATTGGCAGGCCGCCGACTGCCGCCGCTATGCCTATTGGTCAGTCTTTTCCGGAGCGTTTGGACATACTTACGGACACAACGCGGTGATGCAATTCCATAAACCCGCGCCCGCTGGTTCGGGCGAGCAGAAGCCTGACTTCACCGACGGCAACTACGGCGTGAAGGACTACTGGTACGATGCCCTAGACCATCCGGGCGCGCGCCAGATGCAATTCCTGCAACGGCTTATGCTTTCGCGTCCGTACTTTGAGCGGATTCCAGACCAGAGCGCGTTGAGTGGACCCAATGGCACGAAATACGATTATGCCGCTGTCACCCGCGGCAAGAGCTATTTGTTTGCTTACACCTATACGGACAAAACGCTCCACCTGCAGCTGGGCGTGCTCACCGGCCGCAAGTTGCAGGTGTGGTGGTACAACCCGCGTGACGGCTCCAGCCAAAACGCAGGAAAGATTGCCAACCGCGGCGTACGCACCTTCACCCCGCCCGGTGCGACGGGCGCAGCCAACGATTGGGTGCTGGTGCTTGACGATGCAGGGAAACAGTATGGAGCGCCTGGAAAGCCGTGAGATTTAAAGCTCTCAAGAGTTTGATCACGTGGCTTTCATTGCACAATGAAATTTGTTCCCTCACACTCCCCCACACGCTTGGCGGGCGAGTGAGGCGACCCCTCTTTTCTAGTGGTGGAGCAGATATCTAGCGATAAAGCAGATACGGCGTCCGCTGCTTCTCGAAGCTTTCTACCTCATCCTGCCAGTCTTCGGCAATGCGGCGGGGGTCTTCGCCGGCGACCAGGGCGTCGAAGGCCTTCTGATTGGCAAGGATCTGGATCATCCTGTCGATCTTGTAATCGTTGGGATAAAGCGTGCGCAGGGCCGAGGCCAGCTCAATTCCCATTTCGGGAGTATCCACGACATTGCGATCGGTCACGACCATGTTTACGCCCTGGCAAAGCTGGTTGGCATAGTTGCTGGCGGTCGGAGTAAAAGTGGTTGGCACAAAACGGATTCCGGCCAGATCGCGGGCGTTGAGATAAGCGGCTAGCTGGCGGGAGTTGATCCAAGGCGCTCCTAAAACTTCAAAGGGGGTGTCAGTCCCCCGGCCTACGGAAACATTTGTCCCTTCGACCAGTGCCACGCCGGGATACAGCGTCGCTTCGTTCAGGCTGCGCAGATTCGGGGAGGGATTCACCCACATGACCGAAGTGGAATCGAACCAGTCGCCGCGCAGCCAGCCTTGCATGGGGACCACCGTGAGCCTGGCGCCAATCTTGCGCTCGCTATTGAACATGCGCGCCAGCTCGCCCATAGTCATGCCATGGCGAACGGGTACAGGATGGTAGCTAGTAAAGAAAAGATGAGCAGAATCGGCAAGCGGACCCTGTACGACAACGCCGGTGATGGGATTGGGACGGTCGAGCACGATGACTTCAATTCCAGCCTTGGCCGCCGACTCTAGAAAAAAACCCATCGTGGTTTCATAGGTGTAAAAGCGGACGCCGGCATCCTGCAGGTCTATCACGACTGCGTCCAGGTTCTTGAGCACGTCGAGCGATAGATGCCGCAGCGCATCGGTCGCGCCGTAAACGCTGTAGATAGGAACGTGCGTGGCAGCATCCACGGAATCTGCCACGTCGGTCGTATCCAACTGGCCAGTCGCGCCGTGCTCGGGAGCAAAAATTGCGGCCAACTGAATCCCCGGCGCTTGGGAGAGAACGTCAATGGTGCGGCGTCCCTGGGCGTCAACTCCGGTCTGGTTCGTTAGCACGCCAATGCGGCGTGGGGTTGGACTTTTTGAATTCCGCAATGAAGAAAAATTCTGGGCCTCAAGCACATCAATTCCCGTCAGGACCGAGCCGTTGCGTCTGGTCAGCCGCCTCTCGCCGGCCAGGGTTTCGTTGTAGCCGGTAATGGCGGCGAGTTTGGCCTTGTCTTCGTCTTTGACGTCGAGTTGCAGGGCGTCGGCAACGGCGGTGGCCACGCGGGAGCGCAGCGAGACGGTGCTCGCGCCGCCGCGAGGGTGCACGGCGTTGCTCAGGATCATGATGTAGGTCTGGGTGAGCGGGTCGATCCAGAGAGAGGTCCCGGTAAATCCGGTATGGCCGAAGGAGCCGATGGGTAGCAAGTCGCCGCGGTTGCTGGCAAAGGGAGAATCAATATCCCATCCCAGACCGCGGAGAACTGTGGAATTGGCGGGCTGCTGCGGCGTGGTCATCTTCTCGATAATTTCCGGGGAGAGGATCTTGTCGCCATCGAGCAACGCCTGGGCGAAGCGGCTGAGATCATCGGCCGTGGAAAACAGACCGGCATGGCCGGCGATGCCTCCCATGCGACGCGCGCGAGGATCGTGCACTACGCCGCGCAGCATGACACCGCGCTCGTCATATTGTGTAGGCGCGATTTGCGGCAGCCACGACTGCGGAGGCAGAAACGTGGTGTGCGCCATGTGCAGCACCCGGAAGATATGGGCTTCCGAGTATTCCTTCAACGACATGCCCGAGAGGCGCTCGACTAGGGCGCCCAAAACGATGTAGTTGGTGTCGCTGTAATGAAATTGCGAGCCGGGCGGTGAAATGGGCTTTTCATCAAAGGCCAGCTCGAAGGCCCGCTGCTTGCCCTGCCAGGGCGGGTTGAGATCAATGTCGTCGCGCAGTCCGGAAAAGTGAGTCAGCAATTGGCGGATGGTGATCTCTTCTTTGCCATTGCGTCCGAATTCGGGAAGATAGTGGGCCACGGGATCGTTCAGCCTTATCTGTCCGAGCTGGACCATGCGCATGATCGAAGGCGCGGTGGCGATGGATTTGGTAAGCGAAGCCAGATCGAAGATCGTGTCCAGCGTCATGGGCTCGCGGCGGGGCTCAAGCGAGCGAGAGCCAAAGGCGCGGCGATAGACGACTTCACCTTTATGCCCGACCAGAACGACCGCGCCGGGGATTTGTCCGGTGGCAACGGCTTGTTCGATGATATTGTCCACGGTGGCGAAGCGCGGGTCGCGCTTTTCACCTTCATCCCCCAGGGCAAATGAGCCGAGCAACAAGACGAAACTGATAACAAGAAGGACAGACGAAGTACACCTTTTGCGCATAATGTGTCTGGTCTTTTATAAAGCCGCAGGGATATTCCGGCAAGGGCACGGAAATCGCTGCGTGTAGAATAGAGATTCCGTTGAAAGGAACGGTCCTACGCACTGCAACCCTGGAATAATCCTGTTTCCCTGAAGAATGCCTACGGTGGGCAAGCACAACGCTTTGCACGCGCCTTCGAAATATTGAAGCAGGGTATCGCAGAATCTGCCTTCCCCGGTGCGTCCGTAGCCGTGACCCATCGCAATGAATTGGTCGCTTTGGCTGGAGTGGGCCATTTCACTTATGATGCAGAGGCCCCGGCCGTAGACGAAAATACAATTTATGACCTCGCCTCTGTAACCAAAGTCATCGCAACTACGACGCTGATCATGATTCTGCATGAGCGGCGAAAGCTGCGCCTGGATATGCCGGTCAAAGAGGCCATTCCTGAATTTGCGGGCAACGATCCGCGGCGGGAGCAGGTGACGATCAGGATGCTGTTAAACCATACCTCCGGATTGCCCGCCTACCTGCGACTGTTCGAGCAGGCCCATGATCGGGAGCGGCTGGCGGAGACCGCCTTTCGCGCTCCTCTTACCGCGGATCCGGGAACGCGCGCCGACTATAGCGATATTGGCTTTATTATCCTGGGTGAATTGCTGGCGCGCACCACGGGTGAGCCTTTGGAAATCTCGTGCCGTAAAGAGATTCTTAAGCCGCTGGGAATGCGTACAACTACCTACAATCCTCCGCTGAGTTGGAAGCAACGGATTCCGCCTACGGTGAATGATCGCTCGTTCCGCAAGCGGGTTGTGCACGGAGAAGTGCACGATGAGAATGCCAGCATCTTGCGAGGAGTCTCGGGCCACGCCGGCCTGTTCGCCAGCGCCCACGATGTCGCCCTGTTTGCGCAATGCATGCTCGATGGAGGAGCGCCGATTCTCAAGCAAGAAACGGTGGGATTATTCACCGCGCGCGATACTTCCACACCAGGCTCGTACGCGCTGGGCTGGGATACGCCTTCGGCGCCCTCGCAATCGGGAAAACATTTCTCGCCAAAATCCTATGGACACCTGGGCTATACCGGGACTTCGCTCTGGATTGATCCCGAACGACAACTCTCAGTGACATTGCTGACCAACCGCACCTGGCCCGACCGCGCTTCAGACAAAATCAAAACGGTGCGCCCGGCCTTCCACGATGCGATACTGGAAGCTTTGGTATGAACGACGAAATCTAATGAGCCCTCGTAACCAGCTCCACAAACTCAGCACAGAGCAGCGCAACCGGGCCTCCCGGCATCTGGATTTGCGTTCGGCAGCCGAGATTGCCCGAATCATCAACCGCGAGGACCGCAAAGTGGCCGCGGCTGTAGCCCATGCGTTGCCACAGATCGCCCAAGCTATGGAAGCGATTGCGCGCACGATCGGCGCAGGCGGCCGTTTGATCTACGTAGGCGCGGGTACCAGCGGACGATTGGCGGCCCTCGATGCCGCCGAGTGCGCTCCAACATTCAATATCGATCCGAAGATTGTGCAATACGTGATGGCGGGCGGAGATAGAGCGCTGGGCCGGGCGACAGAATCGAGTGAAGACTCACGCCAGGAGGGAGAACGGGACCTGGCCAGGCGCAGGCCGACCCAACGCGACGTGGTGGTTGGACTGGCTGCCAGCGGATGCACTCCCTACACCGTCGCTGCCCTGCAGCTTGCACGCAAACGCGGCTCTTACACCATCGCTGTGACCTGCAATTACAATACACCGCTGGCTCGGGTCGCCGATATCGCAATTGTGGCCGCCGTCGGACCCGAGGTGGTCACGGGTTCAACCCGCTTGAAGGCGGGCACCGCACAAAAACTGATCTTGAACATGCTCACCACGGGCGCCATGACGCGCCTGGGATATGTTTTTGACAACCTGATGATCAACGTCACGCCGAAAAACTCAAAGCTGACCGAGCGCGGCATCGGCATTCTGCAAACTATGGCCAAGGTATCGCGGGCGCAAGCCGTGCGGGCCCTCAAAGCCTCGGGAAAGAGCGTTCCTGTGGCGCTGGTCATGTTGCTGGGCGGAGTGCAGCGACCCGCGGCCGAGAAGCTATTGCGGAGCGTCAGGGGCAATGTGCGGCAGGCGGTGGAAGCGGCGCTGGACAGCAGGTAAAACTGCGCGGCGGCATAGGCTTCAGTCCCATTCCGGAGCAAATTCCTCGTACAATAACTTAGCCACGGCGGAAGTCTGAAAACCACAGGAAAACGACAATGGATAAATTCGTCATTCGCGGCGGGAATCCGCTGCTGGGAACGATTCGCGTAAGCGGCGCAAAGAATGCCGCTCTTCCCGCCATGGCTGCTGCCCTGCTCACCGATGAACCCGTGATTCTGGAAAATATTCCGGACGTGCGTGATATCGAGACCACGCGCAAACTTTTGGTGGCCATGGGCGCCGAAGTGGAACTGGGCTACGGGCGCGCTCATCACCGCACCACGATCAACTGCAAAAACCTGAGCACCACGCCTGAAGCCTCTTACGAACTGGTGAAGACCATGCGCTCCTCCACGCTGGTTTTGGGGCCGTTGGTGGCGCGCACCGGGTGCGCGCGCGTTTCCCTGCCCGGAGGCTGCGCCATTGGAGCGCGTCCTATTGACTTGCATATCAAGGGTCTGGAACGGCTGGGCGCAGCCATTACCCAGGAGCACGGCTACGTGGAGGCCCGCGCTGAACGCCTGCGCGGCAATCGCATTGTTTTTGACAAGATCACAGTCACCGGCACCGAAGACCTGATGATGGCCGCGGCCCTCGCCGAGGGCGAAACCATGATGGAAAATTGCGCCCGCGAACCAGAGGTTTCAGATCTGGCAGCGCTGCTCAGCAAGATGGGCGCAAAGATTGAAGGCGCGGGGACCGGGACGATCCGCATTCAGGGAGTGGAAAGGCTACGTGGCGCGCGCCATCGTATTATCCCTGACCGAATCGAGGCCGGAACCTTCATCATCGCTGGAGCGCTTACCGGGGGCGATTTGATGGTCGCCAACTGCGATCCCAAACATCTGGGCGCACTGCTGCAAAAACTGCAGGAGGTCGGCATCACCATTCATGAATCACAGGATGCGGTGCGCGTAATTGCCGGAAACCGCAATTCCATCAAGGCCGTGGACATGAGCACGGAAGAGTATCCCGGCTTCCCCACCGACATGCAGGCGCAATATATGACCCTGGCCACCCAGGCCGACGGCACTTCTATCGTTACGGAAAATATCTTCGAGAACCGTTTCATGCATGCGCAGGAGCTGGTACGCATGGGAGCCAATATTAAGATTGAAGGACGGCGCGCTGTAGTGCGGGGAAAAACCCCGCTAAGCTCGGCTGCGGTCTTGGCTTCGGATTTGCGCGCCTCCGCATCATTGGTCCTGGCGGCGCTGGTGGCCGATGGCGAAACCATCATTGACCGCGTCTATCACATTGACCGCGGCTATGAGCGCATTGAAGAAAAACTGCGGGGTGTGGGAGCGCAGATGAAGCGGATCGGTGAAATGTTCTCGCGCAAAAGCAGCGCACTACCGGTAGGAACAAATTAGCACTGTTTCATAAGTTAATTCCTAAAAGCGAACTGGCCAGCACGATCAGCAGGACCACAAAAGAAATCAGCACGTATTTCCAATCGCGGGCGTGGAGATAGACGACCAAAAGCGTCACGATGCGCACCACAGGTGTCGCCATGAGGACCAGCACCCCGACGCGCATCACCTGAAGGCCAATCGGTCCTGGGAATGCCGCCCAAAGCAGCAACCCGAGCAGCAGCAGAGCGACAGAACCATAGGCTCCGATGCGCAAGATGAGCGCAACCGTATGATCGATGTTAGATTTTTGCGGAGACCTTTCGGGCAGCATTAATTCAGACCTCCGGAGGCGATCCGCAGCGCCATCTGAACCGCCAGGAAGATCATTACTCCAATCAATAGAAACTGCACGTAAGCGGCACGTATGTGCGGGGCCAATCGGGCTCCCAACATGGATCCGGAAAACACCCCGATAACTAATGGCACAACGACGTCGAGGCGAATGTCGCCATGACCATAATAGATATAGGCGCTGGTAGCAGCAGTCACGCCAATCATGAAATTGCTGGTGGCGGTGGCGACTCGCAGAGGAACTCCCATGAACAGATACATGACAGGAACTTTGATGGGGCCTCCGCCAACGCCAAGCAAACCGGAGAACGCTCCCGCCACGAATGACGCCGCCATTCCTATTGGATAATTCCGGACAGTGTAGACAGGGATTTCTGATTCATTCTTTTCTAAACGAGAGGCCCAGGCACGCCGCATCAGCGACAAGGCGCTATAGAGGAGAAACGCAATGAACAGCACACCCAGAATCTTACGATTCACGGAGTGTGCCAACATGGCTGCAATAGCTGCACCCATGGTCGTGCCCAGTTCCAGAGTCATGCCCAGTTTCATATCGGTAACATGGCCCTCGACGTGAACTGAGGAAGTAGCGGTCGAGGTAGCAATCACAGAGACCAGACTGGCACCGATGGCCTGAGGAAATGGCAGATGAAAATAAAGCGCCAGGACGGGAATGATGATGATGCCGCCACCTAGCCCCACAACTGCTCCCAAAGAACCAGCCAGAAAACCAAGAACTGACAGGATGAGAGCAAAGGCAAAAGTCATGGAAAGTAAAGGATGATTATAAAGCAACAAGAAAAAAGCCTTCCCCGAATGGAAAGGCTTTAAAGCAAAGGGCTTCGATTAACGATCTTCTGTAACCAAAGCCGCCACCCGCTATGCGTAGTAGAGGTTACTGTGGCGCGATGGGTGTGCCATTGGGCGCCCCGGGGCCGGAATTGTAGTTATTTCCAAATGATTGAATGACGCCAATGGTGGTTATGAACAAACCGCTGGGATTGTGAAAAGCATAAGGCCAGTGATACGGGCTGACGAAGAGTCAGCAACTGCTGGGTTCCGAGAGTACGAACAAAGCGGATCTACCAAAAAAATCCTCATGGGGATGCCCATGAGGATTTTGAAAGCGTTTTGACTGGAGTAAGGCTTACAGACGGCAATTTCAGTGACGATGTCCGCCGCCACCACCACCGCCGCGATGGCCGCCGCCGTTGCGACCGCCACGTCCGCCGCGGCGACCGCCGCGACCGCCACGGTCACCACCACGATCTCCGCCACGATGCTGTGGCCGACCGGCGTGGGCGTGTTCGCCCTCGGCACGATTGAAGTTGGGTTCCCCCTCCTGAGGCTCATCGGCGGCACTGAATTCGCCGTCTCCGCCTTCAAGAGTCATACTGCCCCCGACTGGGCCAGGGGCTTCGCCACCGCCCATCTTGGCGCGCTGCTCCTTGAGAATGGCCTTACGGGAGAGCCGAATGCGGTTGCCTTCAATCGAAAGCACCTTGACCAGCACCTGATCGCCTTCTTTCAACTCGTCGTGAATATCGGCGATGCGATGTTCGGCCACTTCGCTGATGTGCAGCAAGCCGTCTGTACCCGGAAAAATTTCCACGAAGGCACCGAATTCAGCAAGGCGAACGACTTTGCCGAGATAGGTCTTCCCTACTTCGGGGACAGCGGTAAGATCACCGATCATCTGCAGGGCCTTGGCTGCCGCCTCTTCGTTGTTAGAGGCGACATTGACCTTGCCAGTGTCATCCACATCAATCTTGACGCCGGTTGCGTCGATGATGCCGCGGATCACCTTGCCACCAGGACCGATGAGGTCGCGGATCTTATCCACCGGAATGTGCAGGGTGTGAATACGCGGAGCATGTTCGGAGACCTTGCTGCGCGCCTCACTAAGAATCTCGCCCATACGGTCGAGAATAAACATTCTTCCCTGGCGGGCCTGCTCCAGAGCTTCGCGCATAATCGCAGTGCTGATGTTGGGAACCTTGATATCCATCTGCAGAGCGGTGATACCGTCACGGGTGCCGGCGACTTTGAAATCCATATCACCGTAATGATCTTCTGCTCCGGCAATGTCGGTAAGAATCGCGTAGGCGTCGCCTTCTTTTACTAACCCCATAGCCACACCTGCAACCGGGGCCTTGAGGGGCACACCAGCATCCATCAAAGAGAGCGAAGCGCCGCAGACGCTGGCCATGGAAGAGGACCCATTCGATTCCAGAATGTCGGAAACTACACGCATGGCATAGGGCCAGATATCGTCGCCTGGCAATACTGCTGAGATAGCACGTTCGGCCAGAGCGCCGTGGCCGACCTCACGGCGTCCGGCGCCACGCAGGAAGGAAACCTCGCCCACGGAAAAAGGCGGGAAATTGTAGTGCAGCATAAAGCGCTTCTTGGCTTCACCTTCAAAGCGCTCAATTCGTTGCATGTCATCAGTGGTACCCAGAGTGGTGGTCACCAGGGCCTGGGTTTCTCCGCGGGTAAACACAGCCGAACCATGCGTACGCGGCAGCACACCCACTTCAATGCTGATGGGACGGATCTCGTCAAATGCGCGGGAGTCTGGGCGGCGGCGGTCTTTGGTCACCTGCTCGCGGAAGATGCGCTCACGCAGAATCTCATAGTAATGCGAGAGGCGCTTGCGGGCTTCTTCGTCATCTTCTGAAATCTGCGCCTTCAGCTCTTTCTTGATCTCATCTACCAGTTTGTAGCTCTCAGACTTGGGATGCTTCCTGGTGTCGAGGGCGTCGCTCAGGCGATCGCCAACCTTCGACTTCAACTCGTCATAATAGCCCTGCTCAAATTCCGGCGGGGTGACTTCACGCTTTTTTACACCCACCAATTCGGCAAGGTTGCGAATGGCAGAGCAGATTTTCTTGATCTCGGTATGTGCAAACTCGACGGCCTCTAACACGGTCGCTTCCGGCAGCTCGCGAGCGCCGGCTTCGATCATTACAATGCCTTCGGGCGTGCCTACAACAGTAATGTTCAGCTTGCCTTCTTCAATCTCTTTGTAGGTGGGATTGATAATGAAATTTCCGTCTACCTGGCCGACGCGTACTGCCCCTACCGAGTAGGGAAATGGAATATCGGAAACTGCCAGGGCTGCACCCGCGCCATTGATGGCCAGCACGTAAGGGTCATTTTCAGTATCGGCGGAGAGCACCAGGGCAATGACCTGGGTATCGTTACGAAATCCTTCCGGGAAGAGCGGGCGAATGGGGCGGTCGATCATGCGGCTGGTTAAAATTTCGCGTTCGCTGGGACGGCCCTCACGCTTGATGAAACCGCCAGGAATGCGGCCGCCGGCGTAGGTATATTCGCGGTAATCCACAGTGAGCGGGAAAAAGTCGGTGCCTTCGCGCGGTTCGGCGTTGGCGCAGGCAGTTGCGAGGACCACATTGTCGGCGCTGCGCACAATGGCCGAGCCATGCGCCTGCTTGGCCCAATGGCCGGTTTCAAATGAGAGTCTTTTGCCACCTGCGAGTTCGACGGTGACTTCATGTTTCATACAATTCCTTCTTTCTACAGAGGCATGGCTTCCGTGTTGGGATTAGGTGAGAGGGCGAAGCGGCCCTGATATCTGCTTGCTATGCGGCGCCCCAGCCTGCACAGCGAATACACGACGACTCACTGCAATTTTGCCTGGTTCAGTTGCTGGCAAAGGCAGACATTACTTGCGGATGCCGAGCTTCTGAATAACGGTCTTGTAACGCTCGGAGTCGTAGGTCTTCAGGTAATCCAGCAAACGACGCCGTTTGCTGACCAGCATAAGAAGTCCGCGCCGGGAGGCATGGTCCTTCTTGTGAGTTTGGAAGTGCTCTGTCAAATCTCCGATTCGTTCCGAAAGAATCGCAATTTGCACTTCGGGGCTGCCCGTATCGTTGTTGTGCGTTCGATACTGGGTAATGATTTCTTGCTTTTGCTGCTTCGCTAACACTTGGCTTGATGCACTCCTACCGTATTATTTTCAATCGTTTGTAAACCTTATTACAGTAACACGCGCGATACCGGGCTGTAAAGGCGAGATGAGCATTCAGCAATCAGCAGTCAGCACTCAGCCAAAACAAAGAGCATTGGGGCACTTAGCACTTGCACTTGGCCCCCTGCCTCCCCTTCACTGGTAGCTCACATGCTCCAATGAGCTAAATGCTAATTGCCAGGTGCTAAATGCTAACTTTCTTTGGCTGAATGCTGAGTGCTGACTGCTGAGTGCTTTCTTATGCTGAGTTGCGATGGGAGGCAAGAGCGCTCTGCGGTGCTTTTTTCCTCGGAACAGGAGGTTTGTTGAGCTCCAATATTCCAATGATAGGGCCAGACATGGCAGCATCGTCACCACGCCGCACCGGGCTCGACCTTAGACAGAGTTCACCCATCAGTTCACGCTCATGAGGCTTAAGCACGTCTTCAGGAAGCACACTGAAGTTACGGAAGGTCCACAGAAGCTGGATTCGTTGTCCCAACGAAGGTTTAACGAAGCGTAAGCCACCATCGGTCTCTACCTGCAAGACACCGCGACGAATCTTTTCGATCCACATGTTTCCAGAGCTCTGAAATCGGCTGTACGAATGCCGAGAATGCGACTGAAGTGGCCCGCCACGTACCCTAGAAAATGAATATATAAAGAAGGTATTAAGGTGACTCAAAGATACCTCCGCCTTGAAACCGATGCAAGCTTTTCTTGCATTACCTCCGGGCAATGTACTGTTGGCTTTACTAAATGACTAATACCTTAAGTGTTATAGAAGGTGTCTGCCTTCACGCTTTCCCGGATATTTGGCGGGGAATCATCTTCATGATGATTTTTCGGAAAAGCTATATGCGACGGCAGTGTTACTTTTGCTTTTGTTCAGCCACGCAGGATTTGTAATTTTAGACCACCAGTTCGCGATCGCGTTCCTGTTCCTGCCTTGGTGGGGTGATTTGCACGAAGAGCTCGGGACGGGCCTTTTTGAGGGTAAGCAGCTTATGCTGGGGGGCGCGCCAATAGTCCATATAGGAGGTCTGGTGGGCGCAGGAGATGGTGCAATTGGGCGCACAATGCTTTTCAATCAGGAACTCGCGGCGGATGTCATCCACTGTGTACTCGATCAAGGGGACACCCGGGGTGCCCCGCTGCTGCGAACAGTAGTGCACCAGGCCATCTTCGCAGATATAGAGATAGCGCGAGCCGGAGCGGCAACGCCAGTCGTTGGGCTTGCCCAGCGCGATGTTTTCCTGGAATTTGTTGAGTCGCGAGTAGCTGGAGCGGTTCATCTCCTTCATTTCGCGGTACACGGCCTGCTCTCTTTCGGAAAGCGGCTTGAGCTGCCCAATATGATTATGAATGATGCCCACGGTCGAGGTGAATCCCAGTTGGCGGGCGCGGCGGCCAATCACGACCGCATCTTCCGGGTTCTGTATCCCACCGCCAATCACGGAGTTGATGTTGACGTGAAATTCGGCATAATCGGCCAGCATCTGCAGTTTCTTGTCGAGCACTTTGAGGCTCTTTTTGGAGGTATCGTCAGGCGTAACGTTATCAATGCTGATCTGTAAATGCTCGAGGCCGGCACGATTGAGACGCTCAATGCGCTCAGGCACCAGAAGGTAGCCATTGGTAATCATGCCGGCAATGATGTTGTGACTGCGGATACGGGCAATGATCTCGTCGAGGTCAGGATACAGCAGGGGCTCTCCCCCGCTGATCACGATAATCGTGGTACCCAGTTTGGCGAGATGATCAATACGATGGAACATCTCATCTTTGGGCACGGCTTTAGAGACATCGTCGTATTCGTTGCAGTAGGCGCATGCAAGATTGCAGCGACGCATGGGAATGATCTGCGCCTGCACTGGATGATCGGTGGAGAGCAGGCCCTTCACAATCATCTTGAATTCTCGCGACCGGCGATGGAGAGCCTTTACACTCCGTCGAAAAGATGAGGGTTTCTGCGCCATAGGGCCTTGGTGATTGAATCTAATTGAATCATTGAGCGATTGATTTATTCTATCAATCCCTCAAATTTGTTGAAGAGTTACAGAAAAGGCCGCCGGCTAAGGCGGCCTCAGATAAACCCTACTTTTATCGTAAACCAAAAACGCATTTACGATTAATCGCCGAAAACTTCTTCTTTCACCTCTTCTTCTTTGCCTGCGGCAGCCGGCTTGGAAGAAGTAAGGGTATTGAGTTGCACGAAGTTGCCGCTGGGCGCCGGTTCTTTCAGGATGTGCTGGCGATAGAGCTTTTCCATGCGGGCATTTTCCGCATCCTGCTTGAGTTTGGCATCGCGGGCGCGCAGCTTCTCTTCGCGGGCATTCTTGGCAATTCCCAACTGCTCCAGATCATGCTGCCGTTCGGCATTTACGTGAGCCTCGTTCAGCTTCAGCTTGTGGCTGGGATCGCTCAGGTTCACCTGCTTGCCACCGGCAAAGATCTCGTGGCGTCCGTGCTCCTCGTACCACTTGGTGAGGGAGGCGGTCATGTGCATCTTCTCAATGATGTTGCGCCAGCCCACGCCGGTGTTGTAGGCACAGAAGCTGATCTCGCCCTCCTGCGTGGCATAAGGAATGATGCATTGCTCGGTGCGGCGGAAGTCATAGTTGTAGAGATCCTGGAACCACATACCTGCGATAAACAGGAAGTTCCAGCGATCCTGGCGGCGCTTCTTGATGTCTTCGATGGTACGGTCGCCTTTGACACTGCCGTATTTCTCGTTAGCCCCCTTGGTAGCTCCAAAAGCTTTATCAAACTTCTTCAGCAGGTCCATCAGTTTGAAGTGGGTGGGGGACTTGTAGGGATTGTAGTTGCGCAGCAGGGCCAGCGACATGCCAAACATCGATAAGAAGCGGCCACGAGCGGCGTCGTTAATTTTGGCTACGTCCTTTGCCAGGCGCTCGCCGTTCAAGAAGGCGGTAACCGGGGCGGACTCTTTGGTTTCTTTGTCGATCATGACCGCCATACCGACGCCGCAGTTAGGATGGCAGCCGCAGCTCAGATGTCCCCAATCAGAGTTGGGACCGTGCACTAGATCGGCCCAGTCTGAGAAGGTGCTCATGAACGAGATGGGGAACCAATCGCGGGTTGGCTCGCCTATGCCGGTTTGATTCTTTACGTCGTGGGCGAGGTGTGAGAGCGTATAACGCTGCGCTTTGCGCCGCTCGTCGGTGACAGCCTCGTCGCGTCCGGTGAAGGAAACCGGCTGGAATGACAGGAAAGAGATGATCTTGGGATTCTCCAGCGCAAACTGGATGATCCTGCCCACCTGCTCGTTGTTAATGCCGTTGACGATGGTCGTTACGGGCACAATTTCCACACCGGCTTCGTGCAGGTTGTGGATAGCCTTCAACTTCACGTCGAACAAGTTGCCGACCTTGCGATGCTCGTTGGCGGCGTTGCCGATGCCGTCAAATTGCAGATAGGCATAGCGCAATCCGGCTTCAGCGGCTTGTTTGCAGAAATCCAGGCTCTTGGCAAACTCGATGCCGTTGGTCGCAGCCTGCACACTGTTGTAGCCTACCTTGCGAGCGTAGCGAAGAGCATCGAGGAAATAAGGCGAAATTGTAGGCTCGCCACCGGAGAACTGTACCGACATCTGCCGGCGCGGCTTGATGGATATGGCGTTGTCGAGCAAGGTCTTAATGTCATCCCAGGTCAGCTCGTGAACGAAGCCCACCTGGTTGGCGTCCATGAAGCAGGGATCGCACATCATGTTGCAGCGATTGGTAAGGTCAATGGTCAGCACCGAACCGCGGCCATGCTTGATGGTGCTGGTACCGTGATTATGCAGGGTTTCGTCGCTGTGGGCGCGAATATCGCGGCCAGGGAAAACTTCTTCGAGATGTTTGAAAAAATCAGTGTCAATGGCCATGACATCTTCAAAATGGCCATGTTTTGGGCAATCTTTCACCATGAGGATCTGGCCGTCACGCTCGATGACCTGCGCCTTAATCTCGCCGACTCGCTCATTGAGCAAGATTTCGTGCGGCAGCTTGCCGTCAACGATCTGCTGGCGAATTTCAGGGATGCACCGGGGGCATAGCGAATCTGTGCTACGCGGCCAGCCTAGCGGCGGCTTCGACTTCTCATAGGACTTGAGCAGCGGCTTGTCAGACCATTTGGGTGTGAACGATGGGTTCGGGTTAATGCGGTTGACAAGGTCAAAAAATTTCCATGCCGCATCGGCGGCCACGGTCACTGCCTTTTCCACATGTTTGATCGGCTTATGCATCTCGTGTGTTCTCCTTAAGAAGGACCAGCACTTTTACCGTTCAGAATTGAAACGGCATTTACGCTTCCGCCCACAATATGGCTCGGAACGCTATATCCTAGTGGGTCAACTACTTAGCCTCAACCACCATCGGTTTAGCAGCGCGAATTGGGCAGTGAATGGCGGTTATCTGCATTAAGCTGTATAGCTGATTGGAAGATAAATGGTTGGAAATGTGGAAGTTACCTTACATTAAGCATGAAAGATGGGAGCCGGCGAAGTACCGATAATCTTCTAAGCTTCAAGCCCATTTGAGCTTTAAAAGTAATATTTGGTCTTTTTCGCCCACTCGCTTTGGGGATATTTTTCGTGCAGCAGGTCGAAGGCGCTCTTGGAATATTTAGTCGTCAGCTTGTTCGTACAGCCATACCGGGTAGCGCGAACGGCCAGATACAGCGCCTCGGGAATTCGTGGGTCAGCGGGATGCGCTTTGGCCCACTCTACGGTTTGCTGCGCCAACCAATTGGGCGCGGTCCCGAGCTTGGTTAGCTGATCCCACTGCTGGCCGGCTGCAATCCGCTGGGATTCGGATAAGAAGTCTGGATATGGAAAAGCGGTATCGGAGTCCCTGAATTTTGCGGAGGGCTCAGGCTGCTTTTCGTCGTACTCGCTTCTTTCGTAGTCATAGTAATTGATGCTGGCCGGATCAGCCCCCATACTGGCGCACCACCAATTATCGCGCAGGTCATCAATCTTTTTTAAAGGCTCTTCCCCCGCCATGAACTCCGTCCTGCCCTCGCCTCTCATGATGTACGGCTTCAACCCTGGGTTTTTCAAGATGAGGAAGATTGCTGCGAAGTTCTTTTCCGCATCGGAAGATGCAGCTTGAAATTCCTGCAAACCAGCCTGCAGTGACGGCTCAAGCTTCTCCAGCGGCGGAACAAGCCTGGCGGCGGTGGGAATGTCGTCCAAAAGAATGGCGCGCGTCCATGCTGCAAGAGCTACATCGCGCTGTAACGATTGCGGCAGTGAAGCCGAACTCGCCGCCTGGCTGAACAGATCCAGAGGCAGGCGCTTGGCGAAAACTTTGGCAGCATAAGTATCAAGAAATACCGGCTGCGGTTTGGGTCCTGGCTGCGACGGAGGCACGTTGTCGCCGCCATTCTCATCTACCCCGATGGCGGCAGGTCTTTCTGGCGCATTTTTCAGGAAATCATCGAAACTGGTGGCCAGCGGCAAGCGTTCTTCAATGAAAAGATTCCTTGTTCCAGCGGGCAATGCGGATTGTACGAGAATGCCATCCAGTTCCCTGCGTGCTTCTGTTTTGCGGCCAGTGCTAATCATCAGACGCAAGGCATAGTAACGAACAGTCAGGTATCCCGGCGAGCGTGTAGGAACTTTTTCTGCGGCGGCCAGCAGTTTGGGAACAGCCGGATCAGTCGCCGACGCCAGATTGAGGGCTGCTACCAACCATGGCAGCGTTGATTTCTGCTTCCATTGTTGCAGGGCGTGCGGAGCAGCCGATGAATCTGGTTGGGCATGCTTTTCGTCATACGAGCTGTAGCTCAGATGGAAAGTTTTCAACCAGTCGCTGAGGTCGCCCGCGCCTTCTCCCTGATAGTTCAGCGCGAGATAATCAGTAAGATTCTGGTCGAAATTTTCGTCAGGGCTTTTGCGGAGAAGCTCCGTCTCCAATTCTGCTGCGCGTTCAGCGGGATGGATCCGAAAGCGCACAAAGGCCAACATGCGTCGGGCATCATCGTGAATCTTGCTTTGTGACGGGTCTTGCAGAATTTTTTGCAGGCGAACTTCAGCATCAGCCATTACTGCCTTGTCAAAAGGCTGGTCTTTGCCGGCCTCAAGGGTGGCTTTGCGGATCATGGTGCGTGCCGCAAGATAAGAAGCGATCCATGACCATGGCGATGAATGATCCGCCGCGATGGCATCAAACAACTTCATTGCGTCATCGAAATTGCGGGCATAGAAGTTTGCCGCCGCAGTCTGATACGTACGGTCTTGCTTCAGCCATGCAGGCCCAACGGCAAGCGCGGTTGGTAACACGACTGGACCAGCGGTGCTGCAGTTGGCAAAAACTGCGTCCTGACCGGCAACCCAGTCTTTAATATCGCTGCTGTCTGCGCCATACTTGGCAATGCGGTCATCGAGAGTGCGGGCGGCCATGACAAAGGCATTATCCGGACAATTTAAGAATTGCTGGTAAGGCTGATCTTGGGAGACGGGCGCACTCTGGTCATACGATGCTGGCCGTGGCACATCGGGTACGCGCGTGCGGGCCTTTACCCATATCTTTACCGCCGGGCTTTGGTCCGTTGGTGCACCTGAATTTTCAACCGGATTTGCGTCATTGCTTTGGTCTGTCTGGCCTTTGCGGTAGGTTTTGACCTTGTCGAGTTCCATCAGATGACGGTAAGCAATTACGAGGTAATTTCGGTCATAGGTCGGGCGCAGCACTCCCATCTGGCCGTCATAGAACTTTTCCAGTGGCACATTGGGCGATTCGGAATAGCTGAAGATGGTCTGCTCAAAAAACGGGCCGCAACTGTATGTATTGGGTGGCGTAACGAGAAGCGCCATGAGAAGAAAGAACGGCAGAAATCGCCACGTGGTTCTAACTTTCATTTTGGAGTATGCCTTGTCGAATCATGCCTTACTTCCCGGGTTCTGTAAATACAATCGTTTCGGCAAGGTTTTTTGAAGCGCTCGGTGCGGTATTGCTACGGTAGAGACGCAGCGTACTGCGTCTCTACACAAGCCCAATTGCTGAGGACTGCATGTGTTCTTACGCTTCACGCAAAGCAGCGGTGATGGGAAGCCGAGAGGCACGGAAGGCCGGCAGCAGGCCACCAATGATTCCCATGACCAGGGCAAAAATCAGACCTTCCACCAGATCCGCGGGAGTGATGTGGAATGCGAATGCAATTTCGCTGAAGCTGGCGGTAAATCCTGTTCCGGCAGTAAATCCATTCATGGGGAAAGACAGCAGGCATCCCAGGAATCCTCCCATCAGCGCCAGAAAGATCGCCTCCAGAACGAAGGCAAAGAGAATGCTGAAGCGTGAAAAACCCAGGGCACGAAGAGTTCCAATTTCGCGGGTGCGAGCCGCCACGATGGCGTACATCGTATTCATGGCGCCAAAGACTGCGCCAATCCCCATGACGAATGACACGAAGCCCGCTAATCCTAGCAGCGCCTGGGAAACCACGCCCGCCTGATCTTCGTAATACTTGCGCTCTTGAATCATTTCAAGCTGCATTCGCGGATCGGCTTTGATGTCTTCGTTAAACTTGGGAAGCGTCTTGGCATCCACCAGGCGAACCGTGAGAGAGTCTTGTCCGTCACTTCGGCGGAATGCCACGCGCATCGCATCAAAGTCGCCCCAGATCTCGCTTTCAAAAGAACCATCTTCGGCCGTGAATGCGCCAACTACGGTAAATTCGTGCTTCTGGATATTGATCTTGGAGCCGATATCGAGGCCTTGCATACGCTCTTGGATACGCTGGCCAACGATTACCTCAGACAAGCCGGGTGTAAAGTTTCGTCCTTGAACAATCTTGATTCCGGTGCGTACCTGAAAGGCCTTCTGGGTCACAGCGCGCACTGTGACATTGGTTGGCTGCCCGGTCTCTCGCTTGAGCATATTGGCTACGATGACCAACTCAGGCGAAGCCAGCGGCTGGCCGTCACTTCCCTTGGCCACACGCGGGTCGGTTATGATCGAGTTTGCCTGTTCATGAGTAAACCACGAGGTTAGCTCCGACCCAGAGCCGCGCTGTACCACAATGCCATTGTCTGGGCGGCCCGTGGCCCGCAATGCCAAACGAAAACCGCTGGACATGGAGAGCAACACTACGAATACCGTGACGACCAATCCAATACCGACGATAGCCAGCAGTGTGACTTTCCAACGGACAATAAGATTGCGAATGTTATAGGAAATAGGAAGCGCCATTTTAGACCTGCCTCAATAACTCTGTTACTTTCGCGCGATATGCGAGAAATGCGGGGACGAAGCCGGCCGCCAGCCCCAGGAATAATGCAACACCCATTGCCAGGCTACCGATTGAAAATGACATACCGAGATTGGGGAATCCGCGTACTGCATCGCCTATAAATGGCAGACTTGGCAAAGCTTTAATCATGAGCCTGCCCAACAAGATTCCCACTGTACCGCCCAGCGCGCCTAATACGAGAGACTCGCCCAAGACCAGGCACATGACCAATCCACTTGGGAAGCCCAGAGTCTTGAGGACTGCGATTTCGGTGCGGCGCTCACGGACAGCCATGCTCATGGTATTGGCAGTAACCAGCAGGATGGTGAACATGACCGCAATGGCAATTCCATTCAAGAGAAGGGCCAGGTTTCCGGCCATGGAAACAAAGCCGGCGCGGAAGGCCTGTTCGGTCTCGGTGTGGGTTTGGGCATCGCTGTTTTCAAAAAGGCCGTCTATGGTTTTGCTGATGGCGCCAGCTTGACTGGGATCGTTGATTTCGATGGTATAAGTACCGGCTTGTACCCGCCGCCCGGTAGCTTCGTAAAGATATTTGTACTGAAAGAACATCTGCGTGAGGTCGGTCCCAGGATAGCGGACTGGATCGGTGTCATAGATGCCGTCAACGACAAACTCAAAGGGCTTGCCAATACGGTAAGGAGGAATAAAACTTTCTAATTGAATGATATCGCCAATTTTCCAGTGATACTTCTGCGCCGTTTCCTTGCCTACAATGCATCCACGCAGGTCGTGGAAGAAGGCCTGCTTCTGGTCGTCAGGAACAATGTATTCCGGGTACATGGCCAGATACGTCTCGGGCTCTACTGCCATGTTTGGGAAGAAGTCAGAAGGTTTGTTGATATCGCGCGAGCCTCCGAACCAGGAAAGAATACTGATCCTTTTTACGCCCGGCACAGCAGCAATACGGGCCTCGTAAGCGAGGGGCAGGGAAAATACCAGGCTGACGTTATGCCGTGTCACCAGACGCGAAGCGTTGGCGCTCTGCAGGTTCCAGCTCACCGCCTTGATAAAAGTTTGTAGTGTACAGAACAGGAAGATACATACCGCCATGGCCAGCACGGTGCTGGTGGTGCGGATCCAGTTCCGCTTCAGGTGCTTAAGGATGAACGGTACGAATTTCATAATCAGCCTTTGAGAAGCACGCCTTTTTCCAGGTGCTTCTGGGAATGCGCCCGCTGGGCGGCGCGTGGATCGTGCGTGACCATCACGATGGTCTTCTTGAATTCCTGGTTGAGCGTCTGCATCAAGTTCAGGATCTCTTCCGCGCTCTTGGCATCGAGATCGCCGGTAGGCTCGTCGGCTACCAGGACTTTAGGATCAGTCACAATGGCGCGGGCGATGGCAACACGCTGCTCCTGCCCGCCAGAGAGTTGTTTGGGATAGTGCTGCGAGCGATCGGCCAATCCTACGACCTTCAGAGCTGTCAATGCCCTGTCCCGGCGCTGCTTCCCGGAAAGAGGAGAGAGCATCAGTGGCAACTCAACATTTTCCACGGCGGTCAAGACGGGAATAAGATTGTAGAACTGGAAGATAAAACCCACATTGCGGCTGCGCCACTTTGCCAGCGCGCCTTCTGAGAGCGTGGCAACATCGGTATCGGCGACAATGACCCTTCCCGAAGTAGGACGATCAATGCCCGCGATCAGGTTGAGCAACGTGGTCTTGCCCGAACCGGAGGGCCCCATCAGGGCGACGAACTCACCCTCAGGAACAGCAAGGTTAATGCCATCGAGAACCACGATCTCCTGGCTGTCACGATGGTAGACTTTGCGAACATTTTGGACGTTGACCGTCGCCGCGGCGGTCCCTATTTCAGTCATGGTTGCCATACAAATCTCCTAACCTTTTACCTTTACGATATCGCCTTCTTTAAGTTTGTCTGCGGGATGGAGCACTAGCGTTTCCGAGCCCGCCAGTCCCTGCTTAACTACAACCTGGTCTTGATTTTCTATTCCTGTGGTTATGGGAAGCTCGTACACTTTCTTGTTGTCCCTGACCTCAAAAACAACCGATTTGCCATCGCGCGTGGCGATTGCATCTTTGGGAACGCTCACAATGGGTTTGCTGGAACCCATTGAAACCTCGCCCTTCTTTGCCGGTTCCAAAAAAGTAGCCTTGGCCGTCATCTCAGGCTTCAAATCTTTATCTTTATCCAAAATAGTAACTTTCACGGTGACGGTCGCCTTGGTGCGGTCCGCTGTCGGGATTACCTGGCGAAGTACGGCCCGGTAGTTACGGTCAGGGAAAGCTTCCACGGAAACCTCTGCCGGCTGGTCGGGCTGCAGCTTGGCTACATTGGATTCGCTCACATCCACCTCAACCTCCAGGGTGGCCATATCGGCCAGGGCAACAATGGCCCCGGAAGCTGTAGAGATGTTCACGCCTGGAGGAATAGGGGCTACGCTTTCACCCACCTCCGCCATTTTCTTGACCACCACTCCGGTAAAAGGAGCGCGGATCAACGTGTTCTGATAGTTGGCTTCGGACAGCGTGAGATTGGCGCGGCTTTGAGACAACGCTGCTTCAGCCAGCCGAACGCGGCTGATAGCCGCATCCAACTGGTCTTGCGACACTACATGAGCTTGCGCCAGATTCTGGCTTATCCGCGCCTGGCGTTGCTGCTCGGCCAAATCGGCCTCCGCGTGCTGCACTTGCGCGCGAGCGACCTCGACTTGCGCCTCGTAGTCGGCGCTCTCGAGGCGGGCAATCACTTCACCTTCACGCACATGGCTGCCTTCTTCCACCTTCAATTCGGCAAGACGTCCTTGAATCTTGGCGGAAACCACTGCCTGACGCCGGGCCACGATATAACCCGACGCCGTCAAGATAGGCGAGCCCGCATTGGCCTGGCTGAAATTCTGCACCGTGGGACGGACGGTCTCAACTTCAGCGGCGGTCAGACTGCTGCCTGGAATGAAATAGAAGCCCAGCCCAGCCGCAATCAGAACGAAGAAAAAGACGTAAGCCAGCCACCGCCAGCCGGAACGCGGCTTGGAATCGCGATCAATGCGAAGAGACGCCAACTCGGCTTTTAAATCGTCCATGATTCCTCAGACGTGGGGCACTCAACGATGTGAGCGCATGGTTATGAGAACACAGGCTGTTGAAAGTTGAGCCGATGCTCACTGACAACTTCAAACAACAGCATCGCAATACTTTAAATGTTGGTGAACCGGCAAACCTATTTAGGCCAATTCGGTGAAACCACAGCGTATATTCTATTTGAAACTATATTCTACAAACATTATCCGGAATTTTCCTTTGGCTCCGCTTGTAAAAATGCGACTTCTTGTTTCGTTATCAATATCGGCGACAAAGGGTCCCTGAGCCAGTGCCGGGTGTCATCAATCGCATGTGACAAATGTCAACTATTGCGCGGCGCCCGGTTGCGCCAGGCCGCAAGCAGCGCTCGGCGTACTGCTGTTCTTTTCGCTTTCTTGAGAAGCACGCTCGTGCATCCCATCTTCCCCCAACCGCCTTTCACCGGAACAAATACTTCGGGCTCGTCGTGCATGAATTCCTGCTGCTGCTCCGGCGTTAATTTCACCATCGCCCAGCCCTCCTGGGGGTAGCAGACCGTGGCAAATATCTTGCCGGCAACTCGAAAATCCGGGTGACCCATATGAGCTTTCTCTTCCGTTTTTGGAAGACTCAGTGCCATGCGGCGAAAATGATCGGTCGTCATAGAGAGTGCGCCTCAACCTGGTTTTCCGAGTTCTTCTTCGCTAAATCTAACTCTTTGACAATAGCCGCAGCTTAATTTTTGATGACGAGATACGCCTGCACGCTAGGGTAACCATCGGGAATGAATCTAACCTTGGACATGAGTTTTTCTCCTCGACGCCCATTGTGCCCCGCCATGCCAAGTCGCGTATTGTAAAAAACTGATCCCCTACGGCAGGGTTGAATTAAAGCATCTAGAAGGCGTCAAGACGTGTCAGGGCACGAATTTACAGGTCGTGGAAAACCCTCAATTCCCGTGAATCTTGTCGGAGGGCACAGCTTCAGCTGTGCCGTAAGTCGTTGGGAAATAAAACTTCCTTGGATGCGCGGCGAAGCGGCACACCATAAAAAACACATTCACTCCATGGGCACATGATTCAGGTGGTCGGTGGCGCGCGCCAGATACTGCGTCGGAGTGAGTCCGGAAAACGCGCGAAAATCATGGATGAAGTGCGGCTGGTCATAGTAACCGCTGTCCAGTGCCACCTGCGCCCAGTCCACATCACGCGAGCCCTTGAGGGCATGCAGCACGCGCTGAAAACGGCGGACCCGGCAAAAGGCTTTGGGTGACAAGCCTACCTGGTCGTGAAACAGCTGGATGAAACGGCGCTGGCTCAAACCGATCCTGTCAAGCACAGATGCCACCGTTGTCATGTGCGGGGCGCGGCAAAAGTGCTGCCGCGCAAAATCGACCGCAGGATGAAGTTGAAGCTGCCTGACAAGCTGGGCGAAAAGATATTGTTCGGCCAGCGCAAACATCGAATCGATGGTCGCAGCCGCCAGCAATCTTTCTCGCAGCTCGCCCGCCGCGCTTTTCCAAAGACATTCCAGCGTTACGTCAGAATTCTGCAGTTCCGAAAGGGGAACCCTGAAAAATGGGAACGCGCCGCCGGGCTGGAACTGAATTCCGAATACGCGCACCTCCTGGCTGGTGTCGATCACAAAGTAGCCGGTCCTCGGGCCGGAGATGACCGCATGTCCGTGAGAAGTGTATCGGCCGGTATCTTCAGCGTCATAGACGCGGATGGGATCGTCAAGCAGGTCGAAGACGATACTGCACTCTCCATTAGGCAACAGGCGCTCTCTGGCATGCGTCTGCGGAGGGCCTTGCCAATACCAGAAGCAAACCACGAACGCCGCTAGCGGTCCTTTGGGAGTGTATTTACGGGCTTCCACGATAGTTCCAGTCAATTATTATAAGATGGCTGTCCAGAAAAATCGGGCCCCGAACAAGCAACCATGGCGCTGGAACTCAGGACAAAATGCGAAAAGTGCGACGCTTCCCTGCCCCCGGACGGCATTGCATTTATTTGTGCGTACGAATGCACATTTTGCGAAAATTGCGCGAAAGCGATGCATTCTAGTTGCCCGAACTGCCGGGGCGAATTAGTACGCAGGCCGCGAAAAAACGCTGGCGGGCCAGTTTCTATTTAAGGTTTTTTCGACCTTTTTTGAACTATACTGCGTGCATTGTTACCATTGCTTAACAGGCATCTATGCCTATGCCAACTCCCCTCACCTCTGAGCACCCACCGAGTTCGGCTTCGCGCGCGAAATCAAGGCCTCCTGTGTTGATCTTCATTCTGGGATTGTTGCTCGGGGTGATTGCCGTTGCGGTGTTTGCGCTGATCGCAATGCGGGCGGAATCTGGGCCATTCGAGCGGCTTTGGTCCGGTATATTAGGACGCAGCACTCGCATTACCAGCCAGCCCACTGTGGTGGACCGCATCCAGCAGCTTCAGCGCCTGGAAACCGTGGTCTATACCATGGATAAGATTGTCGCGGGAGAGAAAGGTAATCCCATCTTGCCGGACTTCCTCGCCGGCGACCGCCTGCTCATGCTGGCGCACGGACAAGTTGTGGCCGGCATTGATTTCTCTCGATTGGCGCCCGGCGACATTACCATTATGGGAAAAAATGTCCGCGTGCGTCTGCCCCAGCCGCAGATTTTTATGACACGGGTTGACGAATCGCGCACCCGGGTTTACTCGCGGCAAACCGGATTGCTGGTCAGCGTAGATCCGAACCTGGAAACGCAAGTCCGGCAGGAAGCTGAACGCCAGTTGCTGGAGTCCGCGCTGCAAGACGGAATCCTGAACACCGCTAGACAGAATGCCCGCTCGACCCTTACCAGTATGCTCACGGGACTCGGTTTCGAGAAGGTCGAGTTTGAGTAAACCTCTCGGCAAAATGCCTTCTGAAGATTTGTTTATATTCCAGTTATCATTTCGCTGAGCTTTGAACCAGTCAAAAGCGGGCGCCCCCTCCCCCCATTACACAGAGTAGTTCCTCTCGCTCCAAGTGTTTGAGAGGCAGTGATTTGCGGAAATCCAAAAACTTGGCGGAGTAGTGGCGATGTATTTACTCTTTGTTAAGCACTTGTTCTTTTATTTTTTGGCGCCCGGCTTTCTGGCAGATCCATTCCACGGTCGAGCATAGAGTCAATTATCGAATCGCTATCTGGCTGCGACAGGCGAACCGTTGCCGTAATTTTTCAAAGATCTTGTCAGGGATTCCCATTTGGGTTCCCGCAAGATAATTGGGCTGCGGATTTTCAAAGTCAAGATTTTGATGCCAGATGAATGGAAAGTGCCTGGAACTGGGGCAATCCTGTGGTTCCGTTCTGTATCAGGTTCTTGAGCGCAAAGCAGAGGTCTGTTTTATCAAGGCATAGCAGCAGAGTGGTATCAAAGTGATCGAGAATTTTAGCAAGTATGCTGTAATGCGATTAGAGCCTGGAACGAGGACCAAGACTTGCAGATTAGACTTGGCCGGTTCACTCTGCAAGGAGAAAAATTTATGCAGCATTACAGCTCACAAGCTTTCAGCGACATCGGCAAGCCGGCGGGCGGGGCCACCATCACGGTCAAAATAGCCGGGACCAACAACAATGCAACCATCTACTCAGATGATGGCGTAACGGTCAAAAGCAATCCGTTTGCAGCGAATAGTCTCGGTCAGTTCGATTTTTATACTGCGTCGGGAAAGTATGACATTACCATTTCAGGAACGCAGTTAACGACGTATACTCTGGCGAACCAGGTGGTGTTTGATCCGTTCGAACAAAATATTGGCGATACTGCAACCGCATTTGTGACGTCAAATCAAGTTGTTTCACTCAATGCAGCAGATCAAGGTGGATTTTGGCCGGTTACGATCGGCTTGCCGACCAACACGACGAGCGCAACAATTGCTGCAAGCGCTAATAAGGTTCATGTGTTTCAATTTGCTTTACCATATAGGTTCCAAGTAGGACGCCTTAGCTATCAAATTGTTACTGGGAATGCAGGGGACACTATAGATTTGGGGTTCTATGATATGAATGGAAATCTTGTATTAGATATTGGCCCTAAAAGCGTCACCAATGCTGGCTCTGCAAGCAATACCATTACGCCTGTCACTCTCAGCGCTGGATACTATTGGCTGGCTCAAACATGCACGAGTGCAACTCCGACGTTTAATGTCCTCAATGTTTCATCCTTTGTTTTGAATGCTCTTACTAACACAACTGTGAAGAAATTTGGACAA
>Ga0070741_10000963_pt1 | contig 94552 bp, 80 predicted proteins | sample Coa_R1_4_FD_66440 | JGI IMG/M metagenome (GOLD analysis project Ga0070741, IMG submission 66440) | Surface soil microbial communities from Centralia Pennsylvania, which are recovering from an underground coalmine fire - Coalmine... | ecosystem: Environmental > Terrestrial > Soil > Unclassified ...
ATCGCGGCAACACAGAGCAAAGTGAACCTGCGTTCACGAATCGGCGAAGGCCGATTTTGCGATGTGTTGCTGCGGTTTCTAACCGCTTGGACAAGCTCGCCCCGAATGTGAACTACACCCAGACCCGAAGATGCTGAATCTCGAATTCCTCAAATCTGCAAAACCCTCCGGGGCTTGAAACGGGCTGAACATTTATCGCTTGCCTCGCTGCGTCGGGTCGAGCGCGTCGCGCAATCCGTCCCCCAACAAGTTGAACGCAAACACCGTCATCAAAATCGCAAGCCCCGGAAAAATCACGAGCCACGGCGCGGTGCGGTAATACGATTGCCCCTGCTGAATCATCCCGCCCCAACTCGGCGTCGGCGGCTGAACACCAATACCTAGATAACTCAAACTCGCTTCGAGCATCACATTCGTCGCGATGCCCAACGTGCCCCACACGATGATGGTCGGCACGAGCTGTGGCAGGATATGTCGAAACAACGTGCGCCAGCGCGGCACGCCCACCGCGTACGCGGCGGTCACGAAATCGCGTTCGCGCAGCGAGACCACTTGCCCATAAATCACACGCGCGAGCCATGTCCAATACACCAAACCGATGACGCCAATGATGATAAAGATGCTCGGTTTGAGAATCGCGACGAGCGCCATTGCCAAGAGCAGCATCGGGAACGCGAGCATGATTTCGGTAAAACGCATCAAGACCGATTCGAGCGGATCGCGAAAAAACGCCGCGCTCGCGCCGACGAGCACGCCAATGGTCAAAGCAATCAAGTTGGCGAACACGCCAACGGTCAAACTCACACGCGCGCCGTACACGATGCGACTGAGCAAGTCGCGTCCGTTCGCGTCGGTGCCGAGCGGAAAGCGCCATGAACCGTTCGTCAGCACCGTGCTCGGCACGGGTTGACCGTCGAGGGTCAAGCCGTCGCGGAATTGTTCGGCAGGGTCGTGCGGCGCGAGGATTGGGGCAAAGATCGCGACAAGGACGAGCAGGAGCACCAGCACACCGCCGAGCAGCGCGGCGCGATCGCGTTTGAGCTGACGCCATGCCAGCGCGAGGGAACTGCTTTGACTGGCGGGCACGAAAACAAATTGTTGTGTAGAAAGATTGTTTGACTCGCTCGACGAGACCTCACGTGACTTGACTTCCGTTGCCATTCACACAATTCGCCCTGTCCCCCTCTCCCGGAAGCTGTCGTCGCTTTTGGGAGAGGGGGGGAACAAAGGTCACTGCGACTTCCACATTGTTTCGTACACAAAGAGATGTTCGGGATGTGTCAGCGTAGGCTGACCGTGTAATTTTTCCGAATGCGCAATATCGTACTCGCCGTTAATCACCGGCACCCACGGCGCGTCATCCATGATGGCTTTAAAGAAAGGCGCATACGCCGCGAGACGCGCGTTGCGGTCGGTCATCCCCAACAGCTCAATGCTCTTTTTGTGCAAGTCTTGATTGCAATAGCGGGACCAATTCCAACCGCCCGGCACATTGGAATCACAGCCGAGAATCGGTCCGTAAAAATCGTCGGGGTCGGGATAATCTTGAATCCACGCGAGCCCGCCCGACCAGGTGAGCGGCGGTTTGCCATTGCCCGCGTCGTCAATCACGTTCGGCGCGGCGAGCTGATTGATGGTCAGCTTGATGCCAATCTTTGCCAAGTCTTGTTGGAAGGATTCGCACAGCTTGGGCTGCGGGTCCACCGCGATACATTCGATGCTTGTTTCAAAGCCGTTGGGGAAGCCGGCTTCAGTGAGCAACTGTTTTGCCTTGTCGGGATTGTATTCATAGCCGGTATAGCTCTTGTCATAGCCCGGCATCAGCGGCGGAAGGATTTGATTGGCGACGGTGGCGCGACCGTTCAGCAATTGGACGATGCGCTGTTTATCAATAGCGTAATTGAGCGCCTGCCGCACCTTGACGTTGTCAAACGGTTTGGCGGTCGTATTGATGGCAATATAAACCGTACTGACCTGCGGTTGTTTTTCCAAGCGGTCTTTCCACGCGGGGTCGGCGGAAATGCGCGCCCAATCCGCGCCCGGCGGCGGGTCGCCCATCAAATCAATATCGCCCTTTTCCAAACGCAGCAGCGCAACATCGGGCGCCACGCCAACCTGAATCGTGATTTGGTCGAGGTAGGGCAGTCCCTCGTAAAAATAATTCGGGTTGCGCACAAAGGTGAGCGATTCGCCGCTCTTCCATTCTTTGAGCGTGTATGGTCCGGTGCCGACGGGCGCGTGTCCGAAATTTTCGCCCGCCTTCTCCACTTCTTCTTTCGGAACGATGAAGGCGAAATTCAGCGCCATCTTGTTGAGGAACGTCACATCGGGTGAGGCAAGCGTGAACTGCACCGTGTACGGGTCGAGCGTCTTGATGCCTTCGACGGTCTTGGCTTTGCCGTCAATAAAATCCTGCGCGCCCTTGATGCCAGTGAAAAAGCCCGAGCCGGGGCTTTTCGTGTTGGGGTCGAGAACGCGCGTGATGCTGTACACCACATCGTCCGCGTTCAACTCGCGTCCGTTCGAGAATTTGACGCCTTTGCGCAGATGAAAAGTGTATTGCGTCGCATCCGAGTTAATGTCCGGCAGACTTTCGGCGATACGCGGCTGAATCGTCGTGCCGCTGTCATAATCGAGCAGTCCGTCAAACACCAGTTTCTCGGCGGGCCAATTCGTCCAGTCATAGCCCACCGCCGGGTCGAGTGTCGCGAGGTCATCTTTGTAGGCGACAATCATACTACCGCCCTTTTGCGGCGTCATCGCGGCGGGGGCAGTTGTCGGCGCGGCGGGCGCGGAGGTCGCCGCCGCTGTCGTCGGAGCGGCGGGCGCCGTCGTGGGATTGGCGGGCGGAGGCGCTTGAGTTCCGCTGCAAGCCGAAATGAAAACAGCAATGAGAATTAGAACGCTGAGGGAGATTTTCCTCTGCATCGGCATACTCCTCGTGATGGAATTGGGGTAGAGACAATCCGTACAAGCCGATATAGATTTGAAAATTTAGAAGGGTTCCGAGCCGCGCAAATATGCAGCAGAAGATGGCTGCGCTTGTGTGGTGACAAGAACGAAAGCGATTGCCTTTGTGTGTGCCACATTATACACGATAATGCCGCACTTGCGCGAAAAAGGCGGGCGTCCAAATCCATGCGCGTCATCGTCCAGACCGATCTCAGACATGCGGCACACACGCTTTTGACCCGCGCCTGATAAGATTGTATAGGCAAATATTTCGTTTCGGCAAGTATTTCTTTCGCGCGGTTTTTCAAATCACGGCGCGCGGTCAGAATTCATGTGGGAGCCAAAGGGATGGATGAATCGTCCAAGTCCTTGGACGTACATGCTTTTGAATTGCACAATCATCTCGACCCGCATCATCGCGCTTCGAACTTGAGCGATATTATTCTCGGCGGGCAGGATGGTTTGGTGAATGTGCTCGGCGTGATTCTTGGCGTGGCAGCGGCGACGAGCGACCCGCGTATTGTCATCGCGGCGGGCATGGCAGCCACGTTTGCCGAATCGGTTTCGATGGGCGCGGTGGCATACACCTCAACGCAGGCAGACCACGCGCTGTATGAAAGCGAACTCGCGCGCGAACATCGCCATGTTCGTCTTGTGCCCGCGTTGGAGCGCGATGAGATTCGCGAGATTTATAGCAAAAAAGGATTTGAAGGCGCACTGCTGGACCAAGTCGTGGACACGATTACGGCGAACAAGGACGTGTGGGTCGCGGTGATGATGGCAGAAGAATTGAAACTCGCGCCGGTGGCAAAATTCGGTGCCGTGCGCTCTGCGCTTATCGTCGGCGCTGCCGCCATCGTCGGCTCGTTAATTCCAATGGCGCCTTTTTTCCTCTTGCCGATTGCGATAGCCATATGGGCTTCGATTCTCATCGCAGGGTTGGCGCTGTTCATCGTCGGCGCGTACAAGGCGCGTCTGACCGTCGGACGTTGGTCGCGCAGTGGCATAGAAATGGCGGTGATTGGAATTGTCTCGGCGCTCGTCGGTTATGCGGTCGGGCTGCTCTTTCAAGTGCCCGCCGTACCGTAAGAAAAGCGAAAAGATATGCTTGACCCAGATCCGCGGATACTCGAATTGCGCGCGATGCGCGCAAAAGCGCGCGAAGGCGGCGGCGCCGCGCGTATTGCGAAACAACACGCCAAAGGCAAGTATACCGCGCGCGAACGCCTCGCCTTGCTGCTCGACGCGGGCACTTTTCATGAATTGGAACCGTATGCCACGAGTCAAGGCAGCGAATTTGGCGAGGGTGAAAAATTTCCGGGCGACGGCGTCGTGACGGGGTATGGACAAGCGGCGCAGAGGTCCACATGATGCTGAGCGGTACGGCGCACCTCGCAACGGCGACGGAAGAGGACGCGTTGGCATTGTGCCGGCGCGTGCTTGGTTATCTGCCCGCGAACAATGTCGAGAATCCACCGTATCGTGAACCGAACGATGACCCACAGCGGCAGGACAGTGAACTCAACCAAATCGTTCCACTCGACCCTACGCGGCCGTATGCAATGCACGATGTGCTGCTGCGCGTGGTAGACCGCGATTCGTTTTTGGAATTGCAGCCGCAGTGGGCGCGCAACGCGATTATCGGCTTGGCGCGTCTCGGCGGGCACAGTGTCGGCATTGTCGCGCAAGAACCGAGCGTAATGGCGGGCGTTTTGGATATAGATGCTTCGGACAAAATTACGCGCTTTGTCCGCATGTGTGATTGTTTCAATATTCCACTCGTGACGTTTGTGGATTCGCCGGGGTTTTTGCCGGGGATTGACCAGGAACATCGCGGCATCATTCGTCACGGCGCCAAAATTTTGTATGCGTATTCAGAGGCGACCGTACCCAAAATTAGCGTCATCACGCGCAAAGCGTACGGCGGCGCGTACGTGGTGATGAGCAGCAAATATCTTGGCTCGGACGTGAATTGAGACATCAAGTTCACCCTCCCTGCGCGCGGGATGTCCTTCAGCAAACAAACCGCACGCGCACTGGCGAAACCCCCACTCGCGTTTCACGGACTCAGCCGAAACGTTCTTCCGTCCACGGGTCGCGCCGGCAATGCGGACGGATAGGTTCTGCCGACGGGTTTTTCCAGCTGGTCGCTGCGGTTTTGCATAAGTCAACATGAACTCGGTTCACCACCAAGGATGAAAATCTCCCCTCGCCCCTTGGGAGAGGGGCTGGGGGTGAGGGGCTATTTTCGAATCAGGTTACAATTGAGGGTCAGTCATAAATCCTCAAATGACTTGGGGGAAGGGGGGCTGGGTCTGATATTTAAAGGCGGTCCTTGCTCAAACCGGATGTACGCGCACAGTTCAAATGGATTGTGCGAATGTGCTTTCCAAAGTTTGTGTTTGCCCTGACTCGATAGCGCGAAATGCCTTTTCGATAATTTCGACGACATGGCGCGCCTGTTCGCCACTCGCGCGGGGGGCACGGTTTGCGCGAATCGCCTCGACCAAATCCATAATATCGGCATACACGTGCGGCTCTTCGATTTCCAAATGCGCGCCGCTCATATACGGCTGATCAGCAAGCGTACTGGCATACTTGTAACACGAACCGTCGCCCTGATCGCGCGTTGATTCTGACCAAATCCCTCCCTGAATCTCAAAGCCCAACGGATAGCCGCTGGCAAAATCCACGTCTGTGATTTCGAGCGCGCCATCTGCACCGTACAGTCCGAGCCCACCCCACGGAATGCGCTCGCTCCCGCGACAATCCGCGCCAACTGCCACCGCCAACGCGTTGCTGACAAATTCCAACAACAACAGATTGTTGTCTTGGACTGAAAGCGAAATCGTGTTGCCGCGCCACGTTCGCTCAGGACGTACACAATTTGCCAATGCGGTCACGCGGCGTACCGGTCCCAACACACTGGTCAGCAGCTGCAGTGCATAGACGGTCACATCGGGGACGGGTCCGCCGCCGCGGCGGTAATACCAACTCGGATCGATCTTTGCCAATGCACCCGCGCCGCTGCGAATTTTTTCTTGCGCGTGTCCAAAACCCATCGTGTACGAGTACGCCAGATAAACCACACCGAGCGCGCCTTCGGAAACTGCGCGCCGCATGACACTCGTGGTCTGACAGATTTCGAAACCGGGCGCGGCGGCGAGTTTGACGCCAACGCGGTCACGCGCCGCCAAAAGTTCATTTGCCTCCGCCAACGTGCTCGTCATCGTCTTTTGCACGTAAACATGTTTGCCTGCCTGAATCGCCGCTAAAGCATTGCCGAAATGCGAAGGAATCGGCGTTGCAATCAACACCACATCCACGTCGGCGTTGACCAACAGTTCTTCGATGGAAGCAAAGGATAAAGGCACGTCAAAGCGTTCCGCGACCGCTTGTGCGCGTTCGCGTACTGCGTCCACCACTGCGACGACGCGCACCTGTTCGCGCGCGTCGGCTTGATGCAGATGCGGCAAGATGCCGCGCTGTGAAACACTGCCGCAGCCCACCAGCGCGGCGCGCAAAGGCTCAATCATTTTTCGCACCTGAAACGGTTAAAAAGTGCTTGTCACCGCGAGGGTTCGTCCTTCGGCGGCGGAGCGCGCAGCGTGCTCAATAATGTCCAAAACATGAATCGCGTGCTGCGCGCTCAACACTGGTGCGCGTGCATGTTCAAGACAATCCACGAGGTGCTCAACGCCAAGAATGTGGTCCGGACCTGCCGCGCGTTGGTGCGGCACCTGCACCCGCTCCCAATCACTGCCCACACGCAAAATCTCCACCGGCGCGGACACATCAAGCAGGTTCAGCGCAATGGTGCCTTTCAATCCATGCAATTCAAGCTGCGGCGCGCGCGAATCCTGTACGCAATTGTTCGCGGCGACGTACGCGATGCGACCAGTGCCAAAATCCAAAAGCATCTGCCAGTTATCGTCCACTTGGATTGGTACATACTTGCCTTGCGCGGGTCCGTCTTGGACCACGAAACCGTCGCGCGTGCGCGAAGTCAGCGCCGTCACGCGTTTCACAGGACCGAGAATGCCTGTGAGTGCATGAAGTGGATAGACCCCCATATCGAGTGCAGGTCCGCCGCCTTGAATGAAAAATGGACTCGGGTCGGAGGGATAACCGCGCCATGGTGGTACACCGCCGTGACCATACGCGCGCGCGGAAAATACCTCACCGATTTCGCCATTGTCGTACAACGATTTTGCAAATCGCACTTGGGGAAAAAGTAGCACCGCTGGCGCGCACGCGAGTACAAGTCTGTGCTGCTCCGCTTCTTCGCACAAGATTTTCGCCTCCGCGACTGTAGAGGCGAGTGGCTTTTCGGTGTAGGCGTGTTTACCATTCCGCAGTAGTTCGAGATTGGTCTCGAAATGTGCTTGAATCGGGGTGAGATTGATGACAGCATTGATTTCTGGGTCGGCATATATTCGCGCCGCGTCTGTGTACCAATTGCGCGCGTGATATTGTTTCGCCGCAGTGCGCGCCCGCCCTTCATGTTTCGCGCACACCGCGCCGAGTTCGATTCGGTCGCGCAGGCGATGCAGCTCTGGCAAATAATCGCGCCAGGCAACATCACCGACGCCGAGAATACCAATGTTCAGTTTGTCATGTCCGGGAGAAAAATTTAGAGCACGCGTTTCCATCTGCTGCACGTCACACTCCGACCGGGGAATGGGACAACAGTGCCCGCACGCGACGCGCCGCTTCCGCCGCATCCCGCGCATAGAGGTCAGCGCCAATTTCCCGCGCATACTCCTCGTTCAAAGGCGCGCCGCCGACAATGATTTTGACCGCGTCCCTAAGCCCTGCCTCTTGGAGCGCGTCAATCGTCGTCTTCATTTGGGTCATCGTCGTCGTCAATAATGCCGACATGCCGACTACTTGCGGCGACTGGGTTCGCACTGCTTCCACAAATTTTTCCGGCGCTACGTCAATGCCCAAGTCAATCACTTGAACGCCCGCGCCTTGCACCATCAGACTCACCAAAGTTTTGCCGATATCGTGCATATCGCCTTTGACGGATCCGATGACCATTCGTCCCAATGGCTCCATATGAGATTGAACGAGATACGGCTGCAGAATCACAATTGCCGCTTTCATTGCGCGCGCGGATTTGAGCATTTCCGGCACATAATACTCGCCGCAGGTGTACAGCTGACCGACGCGAATCATTCCGGGAATCAGCGCGCGGTTCAAAATTTCTTCGGCGCTCGCTCCCGCACGCAATGCTTGTTCGACCAAGACTAGGAGTTCCGATATATTGCCTTCAATCACTTTTTGTGTCAGGATTTCCAAATCCATAATTTGAATCCTCCATCTCTAACGCGCTCACGCATAGGCGTACTCTTCGGCTGCTTCCATCATCGCGTTAATGTTCTCGACAGGCGAGCCGCGCGCAATGCTGTTCCCATCCTGCACAATCAAGCCACCATATCCCGCAAGTTTTTCAAGCACGCGGCGCGTCTCGGCTTTGACTTGGCTCGGCGTTCCGCGTGCAATCACCAATGGACTGACATTTCCTATGAGCACGGCACGTCCGCCCATGATTTGTCCGAGCAGGTCGAGGTCTACTTCCCAGCCGAAACCACTCAGTTCGTTGATTTGCAACTCGTCCAAAAAAATACGCAAGAGATGATTCGTGTGCCCACACATGTGCAGTCCTGCCCTACCATCGAAATGAAAACGGATGCGCTTTTCGTGCGGCAGCACCATGTCGCGATAGAGTTGTGGAGAAAGATACGCCGAGAGATCGTCCGCCCACCCGAAATCGTTTGACGTGATGCGCATTTCCGCGCGACAAAAATCCATCCATGTAAGAATTTTGTCCGTCACAATGCGCAGCAGCTCGCTCACAAATTCCGGTGTGTCAAGGATGGCGGTAAAGATTTCGGTCTGCCCCATCAACTCACCGGCAACCGTAAACGGACCATCTGTGCCGTTGTTGAGCGCGGGATTTTCCGCCGGATAGAAAATGGGACCGCCGAGAAAACGCACGGGATATTTTTCCGCGAGCTGCATCATCGCATGGCGATATTCCAATTGCCGCGCGTTCAATCCGCTGTTGACAATGTCCAGCGCTTCGAGCCGCCGCAGGTCAGCTTCGGTCTTGACCCAACCACTTTTGACCCATGGAATATCGTCGTCTGGAAAGACGACTTCGCAGCCTAACGCGGAGGCTTCGGTTACGTTTTCGAAATCCGTCCACGCCGCCAACCAAGGTCCCGTAATGTCCGCTTGATCGGTCTTGATATTTTCCATCAACCATTTTTGAGCAAGCAGCTGTGAGCGCAGCATCACTTCGGGGTCAGAGAAATAATCGCGGAAGCGAACACCGATGACGGGCAGGAGATAGCTCGTATTGAGGGAAGGCACCACCGGTACGCGGTCGGTTCGCTCAAAGCGCCGTGCGCACGCGAGGCGTTCCTTGCGCGCGAGAATTTCTTCGTAGGGAACGTTGATTTCAATGACGTTGGACATCTCAACCCTTGAGTCCGGTCAATTTGATGCCTTCGAGGAAGGATTTTTGCGCCAAGAAAAAGACAACAATCAACGGCAAGGTCGTCAAGACAGCGCCTGCCATCGTCAAACCCCATTCGGTGACGCGCTGGGCGCGAAAGGCGAACAAACCGAGCGAGAGCGGATATTGGCTTGGGTCGGAGAGATAGATGAGCGGTCCAAAAAAGTCATGCCAGGTCCACAGAAACGTAAACACGGCAACGACCATCAGCGCGGGGCGCACGAGTGGTAGAATAATTTGCCAAAAGATACGGAACTCGCTTGCGCCGTCTACACGCGCCGCGTCGGCTAACTCGGTCGGCAAATTCAAATAGAACTGCCGCATCATGAAAATGAAAAACGCGTCCCCCAAAAAGCGCGGCGCAATCAAGGGCGCATAGCTGCCGAGCAGCCCAGCAGTTTTGAACAAAAGAAAAGTGGGAATCAACGTGACGACGCCGGGGATCATCAGTGTCACAAGTGTGAGTATGAACAAAATATCGCGACCCGGAAAACGCAAGCGCGCAAAACCATAGCCGACCAGCGCGCACGATAACACTGTTCCGATGGTTGCCATGCCTGCATAAAACGTGCTGTTCCACAAAAATCGCAAAAAGGGAAAACCGGGGAACGTTGCCGCGTCGTAAAAGTTTTCCCAACGGATAGGATTGGGAAACAATTGCAGCGGCTGTGAAAAGACCAGGCTGCTCGGCTTGAGTGAGGAGACAAGCATCCAGTAAAATGGAAGCGCGAACACCACGGCGACGAGGATGAGAATCATGTGACGCAGCAGCGCGATTGCACGTCGCCGCCACCGCGCAAGTGCGACGCGTCGCGCCTGCGCGGCGTGGTCGAGTGGATAGCTCTCGTCATAGGCAACTTGCGCCATATTATTGTTCTCCTCCCTCGACAAAGACCCAGCGCCGCGAGAGGCGGAAAATCAACAAGGTGAGCGCAAAGACGAACACCATCAACACGACCGCAATGGCTGACGCATAGCCCATCTTGAAATAGCCAAAGGCATTGCGATAAATCAGCACCATCAACATCAACATGGATTCGAGCGGTCTGCCGGTGGTGCCGCCAATCACCATCGCCTGTGTGAACACTTGAAAGGAATAGATGACGCCAATCACCAGATTGAACAAAATCACTGGCGAGAGCAGCGGCAGCGTCACATGCCAAAATTTTGCCCACGCGCCCGCACCGTCAATCTCTGCGGCTTCCAACAGCGACTTGGGAATGTCTTGCAATCCTGCCAAAAAAATCAGCGTGGATGCGCCAATGCCCCACAGGCTCATGAGGATGAGTCCTGGCTTGGACCAATTCGGGTCGGCAAACCAAGCAGGCGCGGGCATCCCGACTGTGCGTAGAAATGTATTGATCAACCCCGACACGGGCTCAAACAGTACGACGAATACAAGCGTTGCCGCGACCGGCGGTACGACCGACGGCAAATAAAACAAGGTACGATAGAGGCCAATTCCCGTTGCGCGCATGTTGAGCAGCAATGCCAATGCCAGCGAAAGCACCAGTCCCAGCGGTACCGAAATCAAGGCATAGTACGCGCTGTTGTTGACCGCCGTCCAAAAGGATTGGTCATTGGTGAACATAGTGACATAGTTATCGAGTCCAACCCATGTCGGCGAAGTGAGCACGGTGTAATCGGTGAACGACAAATAACCGGTGGCAATCAACGGGTATAGCGTAAAAAGCAACAGACTCAGGACCCAGGGTAGGACAAAGAGATAACCCGCCCGGGCTTCGCGCCATCGCAGCGGACTCATGCGCCGGAAGGGCTTGGACAGCACAGCCATGACACACCTCATTGGCATAAAACCCGAAGAGGTGTGCCTCTTCGGGTTTTGTTGAAATTGCGAGACTCAGCCCTTGAGCGCTTTTTCCAGCTCGGCTTGCGCGGCTCTTTGAGCTTCGCCGAGCGCGTCTTTGGGGGTCGCCGTCTTGCTCAAGATTTGCTCGAGCGCTTTGCTGATTTGGTCATTGCCAAAATCTTGAACGGGTGAAGTCCACATGGGAGTTGCGACGTCGAGTTGTTTGCGGAAAAAGGTGGTCATCGTTTTGGCAAAATCCGCGCCGCGTTTTTCGGCAAGCGTCTTGGGTACAAGGTCTGCCGGGACCAACGTGTTGGCGGGGATGTCAGGCACGTTGGCGAACCAGACTTTGATACCCTCCACTCCCATATAATCGAGATAATCGAAAGCTTCTTGGACGTGTTTGGAGCCTTTGGGTATCACGAGCCAGTTGGGCCAGTAACCCGAAGCGGTGCTCTTGCCGCTGGGACCGACGGGATGCTGTGCGGCGCTCCAGTTTTGGAATTTCATTTCGGTGGCGTACATATCCGTTGAGAACCAGAAACCCTGCGTCAGCATCGCGAATTTGCCTTCTTGCCACATCGGCGCGCGTCCTTGACTGTCGGTGTAACCTGCCCAATTCGCGGTGGTCTGCACTTTGACGAGGTCGCCTTTGTATTCTTCATTCAGCCAGTCCACCGCGTACTGCATCATCTCGATATTTTCCGGCGAGTCCAGTGTGTACTTTAGATTTTTTTCGTCGAATAGTTGGGTGCCATTGAGCGCGGACCAAATGGCAATTTCCACCGCTCCATCGCCACCAAGCGCGCCGGGGGCAGTAAAGGGGAAAAAGCCCATCGTCTCGAGCGTATCGCCGCGCCAGAAGGTGAATTCTTTGGAGAGTTTGCGGAGGTCGTCCCATGTTTTCGGAAAGTCTTCCGGCTTGGTCGAAACGCCCTTGGACTCGAACATTTCCGCATTGAAATAGATGGCATACGAACCGGCGGTAGCAGGGAGTCCGTACGTTTTCCCTTTGAATTGGCAGCTCGCCAACACACCCGCAGGCCAATTCGAGACTTGGGAATATTTGGAATGCGCCATGAGATCGTCGAGCGGTTCAAGCGCGCCGCGCACGGCGTACGCGATGGGTGATTCCCAAACAATGGTCGAATCGGGCGGCGTCCCTGAGGCGATATTGGCAAGTAGAACCTCACGAAAAGATTGTTGCCCTGCATAGCAATTTGCGGGACCAATTGTCACATTCGGGTTGACCTTATGGTAATTCTCGGCGATGGTCCCGAATCCTTTACAAAATGCATCCGAGCCGCCCGGCGTCCAAAAAGACAACGTCACTTGTTCCGCGGCTGTCGTCGGTGCGGCGGTGGCAACAGGTGCACTCGTCGCGGGCGGCGCGTTTGTTGGCGCAGACGCGCTCGTTGCAGGCGGGGGCGCGCTGGCGGGCGCGACCGCGTTGCCGCACGCTGCCAGCAGCGCGGCGCCACTGCCCACACCCGCGAGTCGCAAAAAGGCGCGGCGGCTCATGCGCTGCTGAAAAAGTGAATGTTTTGAACTCATCTCCTCCCTCCTTTGGGAAAATGAACGATTGAGGTCAATTGTCCGCTTTGGCTATTGCGGCGGCGCGGCGTTCCTGCCATTGCGTTTTTTGCTGCGCCAGCCAGTAAAAGTTGCGTGGGGTCGCGCGGGGCTTGGGCGGCGTTCCAAACATCAAGATATACGCCCGCCGCGGCGTGTTCGAGCGATTCGGTCCGGTAAAGTGCAGGGTGCGACTGTGATGAATGGTCGCGCCGCCGGGAGGCAACGGACAAGCCACCGAGTAGACCGCGAGAGCTTCGGGATTATCCACCTCAAGTCCAATGACACGCGGGTCGTTTCCAATGCTGTGATGCGGCAGAACCTCTTGCCGGTGCGTCCCCGGCACAAACTGCATACAACCATTTTGCAGTGTCGCCTCTTGCAGCGGGACCCAAATGCTGATTTCGTTCTGTTCCATTGCGGGGTCCCAATACGCTTCATCCTGATGCCACGGCGTCGCCGCGCCGCTCTGCGGCGGTTTGCGAATCGCGTGGTCGCCGCGAAATTCGGCATCAGGTCCGAGCAGCTGTTTCGCAATGGCGAGGGCGTTCGCGCGGAACGCGGTATTGACGAGCTCCGGCGCGTATTTGCTTGGATTCAAGATTTGCGGGAGCGTTTCGGGTTGGGTGCCGTCATCCACGCTCGTCAGGTCGAGATGGTCTCCCGCATCGCGCCCCGCTTTGACTTCGAACAAGCGGTCATAGACGCTCTGCAGCATTTCGACCTCTTGCGCGGTGGTGATTTCGCGGAGCATCAAAAAGCCGTTCGTGTGAAAGAATTCGATTTGGTCTGGGGCGAGAATCATATTCGTTCCTTCTGTGGGTGAATTGGTGGAGGATGGAATCTGTCGTCGGCAATATCCAGCTATTTCTCTGCCAAATAACAAGGAGCCACCCCAAAAAGAAATTTCGCGGCAGCGCCGGACACGTTATAGTACTGGTGCGCTACACCTTGCGGAATGTAAAAGCCATCGCCCGGCTTGAGCTCAAACCAGCGCTGTCCTCCATTCTCTGGAACGCGCACATGCAACCTGCCTTCCAAAACATACAGACTTTCGTCGCCACCGTGGATATGCGGTTGCGTGTGCTGTCCGGGTAATAATTCGATTTGTCCGACCGTCAGATGCTCTGTCGAAATCCAAATGCCAATGAGCACCGGTTGTGAGGTGTTATCTTCCAACCGCCATATCAAGTCTTTCTCGCGCAAGACGCGGATGGAATGCGCCGCGCGCGCTTGGTTCTGCTCCATCGGCAAGCGCGTCAGCCATTGGTCTTGGGTATATTTGCTCTGGGTGAGGTTGGGTTTGGTGCGCGCATACTGTCCCGAAGTGCCTTGCGAAGGTGGCGGCGCGAACAATTCCAGTACGCGCAAAGGTTCCGTACTGTAATTGAAGGCGTGGTGCCAAGTATCGCGTCGGAAAAATGCCGCTTCGCCGGGCAGCACGCGATGCACCTCACCGGTTTCCGGATTCGCCAGCACCATCACGCCGCTCAAAACATACAACAGTTCATCCGCCCCAAAGATAGTGCGGTATTCATCGGAGTGACGAAACGCGCCGCCGGGACCAAGTCCAAAGACCAATTGATGGATTTTGTCACTCGACACATAAATCCAATCGGCAACTTCGCCCGACACCGGGTCGCCCCACAAATGGCGTGTTGCCGATTCCGCCGGAATCGCGGCAGGTCCGTCAAATTGCGGGCGCGGAGAGGATTGATAGGTCATGGCTCGCTCGTGGGGTCATGCACCAAATGCGCGGGAAAACGCTCCAGGACGCGCTCGTCGTACAAATTGGGCATGGGAAATGTGCTTTCAATCTGTTTGGCTTGTCCATCTTGCCCCGACTCTTGCGCCCTGAGCATAATCTCTAGCACGTGATACGCATGCTCCGGCGTGTTGAGCGGTTTGGTGTGATTCCGAATGCATTCGACCATGTGCTCCAATCCAGCATACCAGAGCCATCCCGGATTCGTCTCGTCAAACACTTGCCACGCGCCGACATCGTTCTGCCACAATTCATAACCATCCGGGTCCCAATCATCGCCCATCATCTGAAGTGTGCCCGTCGTGCCATAGAGCTCAATCGCCGGAGTGCGATAGCGCTGAATCGTAAAGCCCGTTGTCACGACCGCGAAAACGGAATCGCCAAAATCCATCAAGACATGCGCGTTGTCCTCCGCCTCAATTTTCATCCGCGCGCCTTCGACCAACCGGTCGGGCTGCGCGACGCCGGTCATTGCCATCACGCGTTTAACGGGTCCCAAGAATCCGGTGAGACTGGTAACGTTGTAGACTCCAAGGTCAAAGAGCGCGCCGCCGCCCTTGCGATAAAACCATTGTCCCCACCACGGTCCTGCCCAGCCATAAAACGCGCGCGCATTGAACACCTTGCCAATGTCGCCGCGCTGCACACGATTCCACATGATGCGGTACGTATCGCTGAGGATGATGTGTGGTGCGGGCATCAACAAACCGGGACTCGTTCTTGCTAATTCGACAATTTCTTTCGCTTCCGGCAAATTTGTTGCCATGGGCTTTTCGACGAGCACGTGCTTGCCGGCGCGGAGCGCAGCGCGCGTGATTTCCGCGTGCTCCTGCATCGAAGTGAGAACGAGCACAAGCTCGACATCCTGCATACCCAAAATATCTTGATAATTGTTTGTGAGGCGCGTGATGCCATACTGCTCGCGCATGAAATCGAGACGCTCGGATTTAACGTCGCTGGCGGCAATCACTTCAGCCAAGCCGCGACAGCGCAGTTGCTCGGCGAGCGCCACATATTTGGTCATGACACTGCCGCAGCCAATCACGCCAATCTTGACGGGGTTGCTCATTTTTTCCTCTGGAAAAAAGAATTAGCGAAAGACAACATTCAACCGTGTAGCGTTGGGCAATTCCAGCGCCCACGTTGTGCGTCTGCTTTCGAGTTCAAACTTGAAACGGTCGCCGCGATAAATTGCCTTAAAGTACTCGACCGGACGATTCGAGTCGGTGAAGGTGACACCTTGAAGCAGAATCATTCCCGTGCCAATTGGAATGCCAAACATCTCTGCCTCGTACTGATTGGCGATGGTGGGTTCCAGCGTTTGCCGCGCGTGACTCAACCGGAGCCCGTACTTGGATTCAAGTAGTGCATACAGCGATTGGTCGGCAAGGTCTTCTTGTTCCAGTCCGGGGCAAAGCGCAGAGGGCAAGTACACTGTTTCGAGCAAGAGCGGGATTCCCTCCGACAAGCGCAGACGCACAATTTTGACCGTCGTCGCGGAACTGCTCAAATGCAAACCAGCGGCAACTTGCGCAGGGGGGGTGACAACCTCTTTTTCGAGAACGCGCGACGTGGCAGCGGCGCCCTTTTGCATCATTTCTTCCGTAAAGCCGAGCAGATGCAGCGGGTCATAGGCGAACTTGGGTTCTGCGACAAATGTGCCTTTACCAGAACGGGCGACGAGCAGACCATCACGAATCAAGTAGGCAATGGCTTGGCGCACCGTCACGCGGCTAATGCCCGTTTTTTCGCAAAGCTCGCGTTCGGTTGGAATCTGTTCGCCGGGCTTGAGCTCACCCGAAGCGATTTGTTCGTGCAGGATTTCGGCGAGTTGGTAGTACAAAGGAATCGGGCTGTTTTTGTTGATCTCCATACCAAGAGAAAGAGTGAGAGAAGCTTGATTCCCAAATAAGCTGCTCTGCACCGGTCAGTTATGCGATATAAGACAATTTGAAAGCACAATACTCGTTTAAGCAGCAAGAATGTCTATATATATATTGCTGTCATATCAATAATATAATATAATACCATTAAAGTCAAGAGTTTTTTGGACTCCTTGAAAGAAATAGCCCCTTGCCAGTGCCAAAACATAATCGGAACGCGCGCAAGACACTACGGAACAATGCGAGATTGCAAAACGATGATGGCATTTTTCCAAAAATTAGGTTCAGCGGTTAGGAATGTATTTGCGTGAAAGCCGCGCTCTTATTCGGCGTCAACGATTTGCGCCATGTTTCTGTTGCCCCACCTCAGCTCACCGCTGATGATGTGCTGGTGCGAGTTCACGCCTGCGGCGTATGTCCAACAGACCTTCGCAAATTTCGCACGGGTGACGGCGGTACGCTCAACTTGCCGATGAATCTCGGACACGAGTGGGTTGGCACGGTGGTCGGCGTTGGAAGGAATGTGCGCGATTTTGCAACGGGCATGCGCGTGGTCGGCGATACGTATAATGGCTATGCCGAGTATGCGTTACTTTCCGCACAGGATCGCGCGCGCTCGTTCCCCTTCGGTCCGCTGAAAATTCCCGATACGGTTTGTGATGAAGAATTGACCTTTGTCGAGCCGCTTGCCGATTGTCTGCACGCGCTTTGCGACCAAGCGCAGCTTACGCCTGGACAAACGGTCGTCGTCTGCGGTGCGGGGCAAATGGGGCTGCAGCTCGTCGCGGTGGCAAAATGGCTCGGCGCGCATGTGCTCGTCTCTGAACCGCAAGAACTACGTCGCGCATTGGCGCGCGAATGGGGCGCGGACCACGTGCTTGACCCCAACCAGCAAGAGGTCATTCGCGCGGTGCGCGCGCTGACGGAGGGACGCGGCGCCGATGTTGTGATTCTGGCGATTGGTATTCCTTCCCTCGTCAATGATGCGTTGGCGATGGTGCGCGCGCGTGGGCGCGTCGTACTCTTTGCGGGATTTGCGCGTCCCGCAAAAGTTGAAATTGACCCCAATCGCCTTCACTATGACGAAATCGTTTTGACCGGCAGTGAATGGATTGGAGCGCCGCCGCATCATCAGCCGCTATGGTATCAACAAGCTGTTGATTTAATCGCGCAAAAAATCATTCCCGTCGACAAGTTAATTACTCATCGCTTTACTTTGGAGGAGATCGCGCACGCGTTTGCGAAAGCGGCGGATCCGCGAGCGCTCAAAGTCATTGTGCAGATGAACTATGCGGAACATTGAAACAATCTACGCGCTCGGCATTGATGTGGGCGCAACCAAAATCGCGGGCGGCATCGTCGAGTTGTCCGACGGACGAGTGTTGCACTCGCGGCGCGTCCCCACGTTGTTCGCTCGCGGTGGTCAAGCCGTCCTCGACGACACGCGCGTACTGGCGCAGGAGCTGATGGGGATTGCCCAAGCGAACACGTGGAACATCGCGGGCATTGGGATTGGCGTACCGGAACTGGTGGACTTGCAGGGCAATGTGACGAGCGAATATTCGATTGCGTGGCGCGGCGTGCCAGTGCAAGAAATTTTTTCCATACTCGCACCGACCGTTGTGGAATCGGATGTGCGCGCGGCTGCTTTGGGCGAAGCGCAGTATGGCGCGGGACGCGCGTTCGATATTTTTCTGTACATTACTGTCGGTTCGGGAATTAGCAGCTGCCTTGTCCTGCGCGGCAAGCCGTATGCGGGCGCGCGTGGTAACGCGCTCGTGCTCGCCAACAGCCCACTCACCACTATTTGTACGAATTGCGGCGCCGAGTTGAATCCGATTTTGGAAGACCTTGCTGCCGGTCCCGCATTGGTGAAGCGCTACAATCAAATTCATCCTCACAGCGCTGTGGGAGGGCAAGACGTTTTTGCTGCCGCGCGCGCGGGCGATGCTGATGCACAGCGAATCCTTACGCGCGCCGGCGAAGCGCTCGGCAACAGCATTGGCTTTTTAGTAAACGTGATGGACCCAGAGGCAATTGTGGTGGGCGGCGGACTTGGACTGGCAGGCGAATTGTATTGGGAGAGTTTGGTACATTCGACGCGTTCGCACATCTGGGCAGAGACGAGTCGCGATTTGCCGATTCTGCCTGCCGCGCTCGGCGAAAACGCGGGCATCATCGGCGCGGCGGCAGCTGTGTATGCAAAATCGTAACCCATCCCGTCGCGCAGCAGACGGGCATAGATTCACCGCTGTGCATCCAAAGAATTCCGTATCGAGAATCGAATACAGCTTGGGGGATGTGCGTCTTTATCTGCCCAATCCAAATTCGTCCAACACTTCAGCAGTATGTTCCCCCAATCGCGGCGCAGGTCGGCGCAACGCACCCGGCGTTTCGGAGAGTTTGTACGGAATACCAATGTTCATGATTCGCCCTGCTGTGGGGTGTTCCAGCGCAACCATCATTTCGCGCGCGCGCGTCTGTGGGTCGGTGTACACCTCTGCGAGGTTGTAAATCGGTCCGGAAGGCAACCCCGCCGCCTCAAACTTGACGAGCCATTCGGCGTTCGTGCGCGCGGCAAGCACCGGCTCGAGACACGCTTGCAATTCTTGCAAATGCTCCATGCGCGCGGGATTGGAAGCAAAACGCGTGTCCTGCAATAAATCTTCGCGTTCGATCGCGCGGCAAAATTTTTCCCAATTGTTCTGATTTGCAGCGCCGACGTTGATATATCCATCTGCGGTACGAAACGCTTGGTATGGCGCGGATAAGCGATGCGCCGAACCCATCGGTAATGGAATTTTGCCCGTCGCGAAATAAATCGCCGTTTCCCAAAACGTCGTCGCGATGCCCGCTTCAAATAGCGACGTGTCAATGTGCTGCCCGCGTCCGGTCTTGAGCCGATGAATGTATGCGACAAGAACCGCGTAGGCGGCAAGCAAGCCCGCGTTCAAATCCGTAATGGGCACGCCTACTTTGACCGGCGCGCCGTCGGGTTCGCCGGTGATGCTCATCAAGCCGCTCAGCCCCTGCGCGACCAAATCAAAACCGCCGCGCTCGCGATACGGACCCGTCGCGCCAAATCCCGAAATGGAGCAATAAATCAAGGCAGGCGCGAGTTCGCGCAGCGCGTCGTACCCCAAGCCCAATTCATCCATCGTGCCCGGTCGAAAATTTTCGATGAGCACATCGGCGCGCCGCGCCATTTCACGCACGAGCGCTTTGCCGTGTTCCGTTTTGATGTCAATCACCACACTGCGCTTGTTGCGATTCAGCGCAAGAAACGCAGCGGACTCACCGTTGAGGAACGGCGGACCCATTCGGCGCGAATCATCGCCGCCGTTTGGCTTTTCAATTTTGATCACATCCGCGCCCATATCCGCGAGCAGCAGCCCGCAGTACGGCGCCGCCATCACTTGCCCTAATTCCAATACGCGCATCCCTTCGAGCGCAAACATATCATTCCTCTACACAGGTCACGAAGGCAAAAATTTGTCTTTCGCACAATTTCGTGCTCGGCGTGAATACTTGGGCAATGCCGCTTATTCACCTACAAAACGCGGCGCGCGTTTTTCGAGAAAAGCGCGGCGTCCCTCTTGAAAATCGAGCGAATCAAAAATCGCGAAAGGACGCGCGACTTCCGCCTCTGACAAATCGCGCAGCGCGGGGTTCTCCAACACGGTTTTGAGAATTTGTTTGTGCCAGCGGTGACTTTGCGGCGCGAGGTCGGTCACGCGGCGCGCGAGGTCAAACACAAACGTTTCGATTTCATTCGGCGCGCACACCTCATTGACCAGCCCCACGCGCAGCGCGGTCGCTGCGTCAATCAACCGCGCCGTCAAGAGCAAATCCAGCGCCATCGCGGGACCGACAAGCTGCACGAACCGGCGCATCTCTTTGTAGCCGACCAAAATGCCGAGCCGCGCAATGGGCACCCCGAAACGCGAATCGGAGGAGGCGAAACGCAAATCGGTCGCGCACGCGAGTTCCAAGCCGCCGCCGATGCACGCGCCGCGAATCAATGCCAGCGTCGGCTTGCCGATTGCGGCGACGGCGTCGAGCGTGTCTTCGAACACTCGAGCGTACGCGCGCGCCGCCGCAGAATTGTTGCGCCGCGTTTCAAATTCGGAAATGTCCGCGCCCGACGAAAATGCTTCGCCGCCCGCGCCGCGAAAAATGACCGCCCGTACAGAATCGTCCGCATCCAATGCGCGCGCGTAGTTTGCCAATGTCTCCCACATCGCTAAATTGATCGCGTTGCGGCTCTGCGGACGATTCAACGTCACAATCGCTATCGCGCCGTCGCGCTCGACCATTATCTCATTCATTTCGTTTCGTGTTCCTTCGTGTTCATAGAAAATTTTTCCCGCGCCGCATTTGCCGCGTCCATAAATGCCGCGAGCCGCGTCGCATCCACTTTGCCCACAAATTTACCCGAGTCCTTAACGCTCGATCCGACAATCACACCATCACAGATTTGGAAAAATTGCGCGACGTTTTGCGCGGTGGCGCCGCCGCCCGCCAGCACAATCGCATCGGGTACTGTCGCTTTGACTGCGCGCATTCGCTCAAAGGTATCCTCGACCGAATACCCGGTCACGACCAGCGCGTCGGCGTGTCCGATGCGCCACGCCAAATCCGCCGCGACGCCGATGGGCATCTCACCGACTGGCGCGCTGGTGCGGTCATACACATCTGCCGCAATCGCAATCTGCGCCGCGCCCACCTTGCGTCGAAATTCGAGCGCTTCCCGTGCCGCGCCTTGCAGCACGCCTTCGCTGCCCACCACCGCGCCCACGTACACTTTGATCCGCACAAAGTCCGCGCCGATCGCGTGCGCGACCGCGAGCGCCGAGACCGCGCCGTTCGCCAAAATATTCACACCGAGCGGAACCCCGATTTCGCGCTGCAGCGCCGCGCCAATCGCGGTCATGTATGCAATGGTTTCGGGACCACCTTCCGCGCTGGGCGGCAAATCGCCGGTGTTTTGAATGAGAATCGCGTCCACACCGCCGCGCGCGAGCGTGTGCGCTTCTTCCAATGCGCGTTCGAGAATCGGCGTGAGTCCGTTGCCGTCGTAATCTTCCGAACCCGGCAGCGGCAAGAGATGCACCATGCCAATTACAGGCTTGGGCAAGGGTACAAAAAAATTTTTCTGCTTCATTCCACCACTCGAAACGATAAATCAGCATTGTTGCGCTGCGCCAGCGCGACGAGCAAGCGCGCCGCTTGCGCCGCGTCGTTGAGATTGAGCAGCTCATTGGGCGAATGCGAATAGCGGCGCGGAATCGAAACAAAGCCGCTCGGCACACCCGCGCCCGCGAGGTGAATCTTCGCGGCATCGGTCGTCCAATTGCCGTACTGCGCCGAGAGCTGTACAGGGATTGCTTCCGCCTTCGCCACATCCAAAATCAAATCGCGTACCTTTGGGTGAATCGCCGTGCCGACGAACGCTTCGGGTCTGCCTTCAATCAATTGCACGACGGGACCTTTGCCAATCGAAAATGTGCGCTCGGTTGAAAGCGGCGTATCTTCAGCGGGCACGGTGTCGAGAGCGATTGCCCAATCGGGCTGTACACGCGCCGTCGTCATCCGCGCGCCGCGCATGCCCATTTCTTCCATCACATTCGCGACGCCAAAAATTTCGCCGCGCACCTTTTCTCCTTGCAAGCATTCAAACACATCAATCAACACCGCGCAGCCGATGCGATTGTCAATCGCCTTGCCCATCACCAAATCGGGATTATGCAGCTCGCGCAGCTCCGACATGAACGTAATCGGCATCCCTTCGCGCACACCCCATGCCCGCGCCTCTGCCTCACTCGCTGCGCCAATGTCAATGTGTAATTCCGAAATCGCGCGCACGCGCGGCGCGCCGCTCGAGTCCAAATGCCCCGCGACCGCGCCAATTGTGCCGGGAAATTTTCCATCAAGCAGCACGCGCGTCGCAGGCAAAATCGCGGGACTGATCATTCCAATCGCATGAAAGCGAATGAATCCATCCGGCGTAATGCTCCGCACCATCAGTCCTACTTCGTCGGAATGCGCCGCAATCATCAAACGCGGTCCACGTTCCACACCATGCCGCACCGCAATGATATTGCCGTAATTGTCCGCTTCCACTTGATCCGCAAAGGGACGCAAACTATCACGCATATATCGCGCCACGTCCGCTTCCGCGCTGGCAATGCCGCTCAACGCAGTGAGTTCGCGGAGACGCGCTTTCAATCGCTTTATTTCATCGCTCATTACTTGATGCTCTATGGTTTAATCGCCACACGTAGCGCGCGTTCGGGATGATGCATAAAGTACAACAATGCTTCCTGCGCCTCTTGGAGGGGAAACACATGCGTAATCATTTTTTCGAGTGGCACGCGGCGCGCATTGATTATTTTCACCGCCGCTTCAGTATCCCAGCTCTGCCCGAGTCCGCCAAAAATTTGCAGCTCTTTGAAAACAATATGGTCGGTCTTTAAGGCGTTCGGCGCAAAGCCGCACGTGCCAATCATCACATAGCGCGCGAGCGGTCGCGCGAGCTCCAATCCCAATTCCATCATTGCCGCCGCGCCTGTGCATTCCACCACCACGTCTGCCAAACGTCCGTTCAAAATTTCGCGCACGCGCGGCAGTGGATCTTGAACTGTATCGAGGTCAATCAAATGCGTCGCGCCAAATTCGCGCGCCAACGTCCATTTGAGCGGATTCGCTTCACGCGCGACGACAAGGATGGGGTCCGCGCCCGCTTCGCGCGCCGCAATCACCGACGCAAGTCCTTGCGCGCCCGCGCCGAGCACGACGACCGATTCGCCAAACTTTACCTGCGCTTTGGTCCGAATCCAACGCACGCCATTGCCGAGCACTGACGATAACACGGCGGCTTCGTCCGGCGCATCCCGCGCGATTTTGTGCACACGCGAACCGCGCGCGCCGTATAGATATTGTCCGTAGGCGCCCCACAAATACGGCGGCGCATTGCAGCTCATGTTGACGCCATACACACGCGAGCGCGTGCAAAATTGATACGCGCCTGTGAGGCAATAACCACATTCGCCGCAGAGAATGTACGGTTCCACCGCGACGCGGTCACCCACATCGACCGCGTAGGTGCGCGCCGCCGCATCGCCAATCTGTTCAATCGTGCCGACCATTTCGTGACCGAGGATCATCGGATAGTGCGCTTTCGGGTTGCGTCCCTCATATTCAATCGGGTCGCCGCCGCAAATCGTCACGAGATCGACGCGCAGCAAAAATGACTCGTCATCAATATCGGGAATGGGAAACTCGCGCAATTCCATTTTGCGCGGCTCGACGAGAACACAAGAAATTTCTTTACGCATTTTGTCATCCATATGGACGCGCGATGGAACGCCTCTACATCAACGCGCCTATGCTTTCAACGCGCGCGGCACGAAATGTCCATAGCCCTTGCGTCCGACAAATTTGCCCTCATCTACAATCACCTCACCGCGCGCGATGGTCTGCCTGACGCGACCTTTGAAGGTTTGACCTTCGAAAATGGTGAAACCTGCTGGCGAGTGGAGTTCCGCTGCGCGCATTGTGTATTCCGCATGCGGATCGAAAATCACGAGGTCGGCATCATAACCCACGCGCACCGCGCCTTTGTTGGGTACGCCGAAATTGTGCGCGGGCGCGGTGGAGACGAGTTCGACCATTCGCTCCAACGAAATGCGCCCGCGCGCGACGCCTTCCGAATACGCAAAGGGCAAAAGTGTTTCAACGCCCGGAATCCCCGGCGGCACGTCGAGAAAATGTGGACGCGATTGTTTGAGTTTACTGCCCAGCGCGTTATGGTCCGACGATAACGCGCTGATAGAACCATCCGCCAACCCTTGCCACAACGCGTCGGAATTACCCGGTGCGCGGAGCGGCGGCGTCATCGTGTAAAGCACTCCATCCGCGCGTGCATACGCGCGTTCATCAAACGCGAGATAATGCGGACACGTTTCGGTTTTCACCGGCACGCCGTCGGCTTGGGCGCGGCGAATCGCGTGCAAGCCTTTTGCGGACGTCAGATGCACAATGTAAAGCGGGCAGCGCGTTTCGCGCGCGAGGATGCACGCCTCGACAATCGAAATTTCTTCGGAAAAATCCGGGCGCGTCCACGCATGGTACATCAAATCTTGTTCGCCCGCGTGCTTGGCGCGGAGCCATTCCAAAATTTCATCTTGCTCCGCGTGCAGACACGCCATGCCGCCGCGCGCATACAGCTCTTGCATTGCCGCCATAAAAAAACCCAGGTCAACGGCAAAGCCCCACTTGCGGTATGTCGTGAAAAATTTGAACGATGGAATTCCCAGCGCCATAATTTTAGGAATTTCGTTCAATGTATCGGGACGCGGGTCAACGATGCCTGCGTGAAAAGCGAAATCAATGCAAGAACCTTTCGTCGCCATCGCAATGCGCTCGGCGAGAAATTCACTCGGCGGAACGTTTTGCGGATGAATGGCATAATCAATAAACATCGTCACGCCGCCGTGCGCCGCGCTCATCGGTCCCGTGGCGTAATCGTCTTCGGTCACAACGGCTTTGTCGCCTTGTCCCTGTTTCAACAAGAAATGGACATGACAATCAATCGCGCCGGGCAACACGAACAAATTGTTCGCGTCAATCACGCGCGCGGCATCAAGCGCTTGCTCCGACAGCGCGACGACGCGTCCATCGCGCACGCCGACATTCCTCCGCGCGCGACCTTCGACATTTACAACGATTCCATTATTGATGGCAAGGTCAAAATCGCCCATAATGGTTTTCGTCGAGGCATAACAGGTTATAACCTACTGTGCCCCTACATTACTGAATCGTCCACCCACCATCGCACACGAGCGTGTGCCCCAACACGAAATCTGATTCGGATGAGGCGAGAAAGAGCGCGCAATTTGCCACATCTTGCGGTTCGCCAAGGCGCGGCAAAATTGTGCGCGCTTCGTACTCGGCGAGAATCGCGGGCGTTTCGCGAAATGGTTTCGACATGGCGGTCTTGATGGTGCCGGGCGCAATCGCGTTCACATAAATCCCGCGCCGTCCGTATTCGACTGCGAGCTGCTTGGTGAGGTTTTCAATCGCGCCTTTGCTCGCGCAGTACGTCGCCGCCGTGCTCGTGCCGCGAAACCCATGAATGGACGAGATGTTCACGATTTTGCCGCGCCCTTGTCTCAACATTTCGGGAATGGCGCGGCGGCACGCGTGCACATAACCCATCAAATTGAGGTTCAGCACTGCCGCCCATTCGTCGTCAATTGTGCTCGTAATCGAATTGCGAATAAAAATCCCCGCGTTGTTGACCAGAATATCCACGCGCCCAAAGGCGCGCAGCGTTTCATCCACCAATGCGTCAACTTGCGCGCGCTGCGTCATATCCGTCTGCGCAAAACGCGCGTCGCCGCCCTGCGCGCGAATGATTTCGAGCGTACTCGGCGTCTCTTCGGCAAGGCGTGAATTTTCGCGGATGTCCGCGAGCACGACTTTTGCTCCTTCACGCGCGAATGTAATCGCAATCGCGCGTCCGATGCCACTCGCCGCGCCAGTGACGATGGCTACTTGGCCTTCAAGCCGCATGCTCCCCTCGCTTGATGCGATTGCGTAATGTCCCAATGCCTTCGACCGTCAATTCGATAACATCGCCCGCTTGAAGCCAGCGATTCAATTCCAGCCCACAGCCGGTCGCGCACGCGCCCGAACCGAGAAAATCGCCGGGCATTAGCGTTTCCGCTTCCGAAACGTACGCGATGAGTTCTGCAAACGACCAATACATATCGTTTGTCCAACCTTCCGACCATTGTTCGCCGTTGATGCGCGCGGTCATGCGATGATTGCCGTCGCCAAATTCATCCGGCGTCACAAGACACGGTCCGAGGATTTTGCTCGTATCAAAGTCTTTGCCCTTGGCGGGACCAAACGTCATCACTGTCTCGCGCGCTTGGCGGTCACGCGCGGAGATGTCATTGAAAATCGTATAGCCCGCGATGTACTCGGGCGCGCGTTCCTTTGGAATATTTCTGCCGCGCCGACCAATGAACACGCCGAACTCGAGTTCATAATCGAGCTGCGCGGAGTAAGAGGGCCAAATCACGTCCGTATCGGTGCCGATCACATTTTCGGGATTCGCTTTCCAATACACCGGAATTTCGTACCACACATGCGGTACTTGATCCGTGCCTTTCGCCCGCGTCACGCGTTTTTGGTGCTGCTCAAAGGTGCTGAAATCACGCAGTGTGTTGGGGCGCGGTATGGGCGCGAGAAATCGCACCGCATTTTCGTTCCACACAATTTGCTCGCCGCGCGCGCCGCGTGTTTCGCGCTCCGCGTTCCACCACGCGGCAACTTGGTCCGCTGCCTCACGCCCACGCGCGCCCGCGCGAAAAAATCCGAGCATATCAGGCGGCAAGATAACGTTCGCGAAATCGCGCGCGAACGTCTCGTCCTCGCGCCGCGCCAACAAATTCGCGTATGCGAGATTAAGATCAATGACGGATGGTGAACACCACAAACCGAGACGGCGCAGCGGACCGAGCGGCGTGGCGATTTCAAATGTGATGAGGCGCAACTCTCACCTCCCGACGCGTCATCACGCACCCTACGTAATCCAACCCTTCTCCCTAAATAAGGAAAGGGAAGTTAGCGCGCGGTATATCCACCGTCCACGGCGAGCGCCGCGCCGGTAACAAAGGAGGCGTCGTCACTCGCGAGATAGAGAATCGTGCGCGCGATTTCTTCCGCTTCCGCCATGCGCCCGAGCGGATGTTGGCGATTGATAAATTCATTAACGAATTGTTCGGGGTCCACTTGCGCCGCGACGAAACCATCGCCCATCGGCGTGCGCGTGTGACCGGGGCAAACAGCGTTGACGCGAATCTTTAGCGGCGCGCAGTCAAGCGCCATCGCTTTGGTCAGCAGCACCAAACCACCCTTCGACGCGCAGTACGCGGCGAGATTCGGAAAGCCGACCAGACCCGCGTTGGACGCGACGTTGACAATCGCGCCGCCGCCGCGCCGCGCGAGTTCGGGAATCGCAAATTTCGCGCACAGCCACGCGCCTTTCAAGTTGGTGCCGAGTACGCGGTCCCACTCGGCTTCCGCTGTGGCGGTCGTAGATTTCGCGAGTGCGATGCCCGCGTTGTTGATGAGAATGTCGAGCCCACCGAAAGCATCCCCTGCCGCGCGAATCAATTGCTCGGCGTCGGACGCGCGTGAAACATCGGCGCGGATGAATTGCGCGGTATGACCTGCGCCGCGCAATTCCGTCTCGAGCGCGCGTCCTGCGTCGGCGTCCAGATCCGCGATCACGACGCGCGCGCCTTCGTTGACCAACAATCGGCTGGTCGCCGCGCCGATGCCTTTCGCGCCGCCAGTGACAAGCGCGACGCGACCTGCAAAACGTGAATTGTTCACATCACAATTTGGCTGTTAAAGATTTGGCGAAAGTTGACTTGCTTGCGATGCTCGTCGTCAAAACCGAGCATCACTCTATTCTGCGCGATCGCGAAATGCAGCGCGAACAATTCCGCCGCGAGACAATAGAGCAGCGGCGACAAAATTTCGTCAGGATGACCAAATACGGGCAAGGCTAAATCCGCGAGCGACTGCGTCTCCACATCGTCGTCTTCGCACACGGCAATCGCGTAGCTGCTCATGTCACGCACCGCGCGCAATTGCTCGCGCGCGCGATCGACCCCCGCACCGCGCGGCGCCAGCACAAAGGTGTACGTATTGGCGTCCGTCACGAAATATTGTTCGTGCGCCCATTCTTCCAGTTCCTGTCCAATCGTGTTATGGCGCGCCGCTTCGATCATTTTCGCCATCGAGAAAAACGCGGTGCCATAATTTGGACCCGCGCCGAGAAAGGCAATTTTCGCGTCGAACGGCACGCGCGGCGCGAGTTGCTCGATGGGCACACTCATGGCGTCAAGGGTCTGTTGCATCGCGTCCGCCAAATTCGCAATTTGATGGAGCTGCTTTTCAACTTGAGAGGATGTGAAGCGACCACCGATTTCGGCGAGATACAATGCGATGACATACGCATTGAGCAGCGATGCCATATAGGAACTCGTGCCGGGACCAAAGCGACGTTCGGCGTACCCCAAATCCAGCACAAAATCTGCGTCTTGGGTGATTGCGCTGTCCGCGTTGCTCGTCAACGCGATAGTCTGAAATCCGCGCGCGTGGGCGCGGCGCACGCATTCGATGGTACGCGAGACGCGTCCGGAATTCGAGGTCGCAATGACGAGACTCCCTTCCGGTGCGTAATTCACAAGGTAGCGTGAAAATTCCATCGCTTGCGGCGCTTCGGTGGAGATGCCCGCCCAGTCTTCAAACGCGAGCCGCGTCGCCATGCCCGAATACCACGAATCACCACAGCCGACGAGATACACACGCGACGGAATTTGCAGTTGAGCGAGTTTGCTTTTGACCTGTTGATAACTCGCGCGCGTGCCATCGCGCAAAAAGGGCACTTGGGCTTGGATGCCTGCTTGCATATTTTGCCATTTCAAATCCATGTTGGTCATGTCCATAATGCTTTATCCTCCGAGCGTGTTGAGAAGTTGGATGTGCTCACGCACGAACGCGAGACGCTGCTCTGCTTCGCTGCGCGGGCGTGTCTTGGTGGACAGCGCGCCCAAATGTTCTATGCAGAACGACGCGGAAACCGTGCCGTAACACGCTGCTTGGACCGCGTCGTGTGTTTCGAGATATCCCGCGAGAAAGCCGCCGCAGTAGGCATCGCCCGCGCCGGTAACGTCCACGACGCGCGCGGGATAAATAGGAATGTGCGCGAGATGCCGCTGTGCCACATCGTACACGAGCGAGCCCGCCGCGCCCAATTTTACAACTGCCGCGCGCGCAACATGCCGCGCAAATTCGCACACCGCGCGTTCTGGGTCGTCGCGCCCGTACACTAATTCCGCTTGCTCCCGACTCGGCAGAAAGAAATCGATCCGCGATACAAGATCGAGCAGTACGGTTTCGTTGCCTTTAATCCACCATTCATGCGGATCGAGCGAAACAAAATTGTCGGCGCGCTTGAGCGCCTGCGCGAGTTCGCTCTGAATCGCGGTTGGCATCGGCGCAATATGATACGCGCGGGCGCGGCATTGTTCGAGTCGCAAATCTGCCGCGCGAATCGAAAGGTCATCGTTCGCGCCCGATTGACGATGGTTGACAAATTGGCGCGTGCCGTCGGGTTCATACAACGCCCAATCGTGAATATTGGGAAACGGGACGTAGGTCGGAACAATTTCGAGATTGAACACTGCCAACGTGTCGAGATAGGTCGGCGGCAAATCATTGCCCACGCGGGCAAGCAAGCCCACGCGCTCGAGCCACACGTGCGCGCCCAGCGCGGAATATAACGCGTTGCCGCCCGGAGTATCTATGAACGTGCGCCCATCATGCAGCACGATGTCGTCAATCGTGAAATTGCCGAGAGTGTACAGTTCTGCCACGTGCTTATAAATATCCGGGAATGAGAACGCCAATGCCGAGAAAGCGCATGATGAGTCCAAGGATGACCGCCGCGAGACATGCCCATAGGATGATGCGATCGGTCCGTGTGAGTTCGATTTCGAGAATACTGGTGCGCCCGCTGCGCGCGCCAAAACCGCGCGCGTCGAGCGCGATGGCAAGGGACTGCGCGAGATCAATCGCGCGTAAAAACATGGGTCCGATGACGGCGACCGATTTGCCCGCGCGCGCCAATGGATTGCCCTTTTCCAGACGCAGCCCGCGTGCGCGCTGCGCTTCGATGATCGTCGCGCGTTCCGCGTTAATGAGTGGGATGAAACGAATCGAAGTAGACATCGCGAGTCCGGCTTTGTAGGGCAAGCCCATCTTCAAGAGACCCAGTGTCATCTTTTGCGGTGAGGTCGTCATCATCCACACGCCCGCCGCCGCAACCATGAGCGCGACGCGCAAGCCCATTGCCAAGCCGAATAATAATCCGTCCAATGTGATGGTCGCGCCCAAGACGACAAAGAGCGGCACGCCTTGATGAATGTAAAAGGGCCAGATGAAAAAGCCAAGCAGCAGAAACCAACCGGCAGCGGTCAGAAAGGGAAACAGGCGTCTAAAGGACAATTGTGCCCACAGCCCCGCCCCGATGACGGCGGCGAGCAAAATGCCAAGCACCAACGGATGGTTGAATGTCAGCGCGAGAGCGAACATCGTGAGCATCAACGCGAGTTTCGTGCGCGGGTCAATTTTTTGATGTAAGGTCGAAGGTCGTTCTTCGTAAATGCTATAACCGACAGGCATGCTTCACTCCTTCGAGCGCGTCAAGCGCGAGTTCCCTTGTTTCCTTTATCCCAAGGAGCAGAAAACTGGGCGAAATAAAGGGACGCACGATTCATGCTGGAACCTTGATTCGCTTTGCGATTTCGTTGCGCATCTCTTCGACGGTGAGCACGTCAGGCGGAATGCCGCCGATGCCGCTCAACTTTTGCGCGACGCGCGTAATTTGGGGCGCTTTGAGAAATGCTTGCGCGAGCACCGCTTGGTTTGTCAACACCTGACGCGTGGGTCCATCGGCGATTTTTTTGCCGCCCGCCATCACGATGACGCGCCGCGCGAATTCGGCAACGATGTTCATATCATGCGTGATGATGATGATGGTGCGACCATCCGCATTCCATTCGCGCAAGAGATTCATGATGCTGAGCGAACCGCGCAGGTCCAGTCCGGTCGTGGGCTCATCTACCACCAAAACCGACGAACCCATCGCGATCACAGAAGCGACCGCGAGCTGTTGGCGTTGACCGCGTCCGAGCAAAAAGGGCGGACTGGAAGCAAAAGCCTCCAAGCCGACGAGCTTGAGCGCATGGGCGACTGCTGTTTCGATCTGCGCAGGCGACATTCCCAAGTTGCGCGGACCGAACGCGACTTCGTCCTTGACCGTTTGCGAAAAGATTTGATGATCCGGATTTTGATAGCAATAACCGACGATGCGCGCGAGCTCCTCCAGCCCGGCTTCACGTGTATCCCGTCCGTCCACCAACACCCGTCCGTCAGTGGGGCGCAGAATGCCATTGAACAGCTTTGCCAGCGTCGTCTTGCCCGCGCCATTCTGTCCAACCAACGCGAGAAATTCGCCGCGCGCGATATCGAGGCTCACATGATCCAACGCCAGCTCGGTGATGCCGGGGTAATGAAACGACACGTTCTGAACTTGAATAATCGGCGAGCTCGCGTCAGCCATGATGCGCTCCCAAAATTTGGCTTAGTACTGTAACGGCTTCGGCTTCGTAGGGCGTAAATTGCTCGGGTGTGATTATTCCTTCTTGCTCCAACGCAAAGAGCAATTCCGCGACTTGGGGCAGACGTTCGCCGCCGGTGCGATGAAAGAGTTCAACATTGCGAAAGAGCTCGCGTGGCGGCGCTTCAGCGACAATCTTTCCCGCGTCCATCACGAAAATGCGATCCGCAAATTCCGCGAGCTGCTCGACGGCGTGTTCAATCATAATGATGGTGACGTTTTGCTCATCACGCAAGCGGCGCACAGCATCAAAGACTTCTTCTTTGCCGATGGGGTCGAGTTCCGAAGTCGGCTCATCGAGAATGAGCAGCTCTGGTGTCATCATCAACGCGCCAGCAATGGCGACGCGCTGTTTTTGTCCGCCCGATAGACTATACGTTTCGCGCGCTTGAAATCCATTGAGGCGAACCAGTTTCAGTAATTCGGGAATGCGCGCCAAAATTCTTTCGCGCGGCCATTCGTAATTTTCCGGCGCAAATGCCAAATCTTCTGCCACAGTCAAACCAATGATTTGCGCTTCGGGGTCCTGAAAGACCAGCCCTACTTTTTCTCCGAGGGTCGCTGCGGGCGTTGTGCGCGTATCCATTCCACAAACGATGACTCTGCCGTCCATCTTGCCGCTGATGGCGTGAGGAATCAAACCGCGCAGACAGAGGGCGAGCGTCGTTTTGCCTGCGCCCGAGGGCCCTGTGATGCCGACAAATTCGCCGCGCTGAATTTCAAAACTAACTCCCTTCAGCGCCTCGTTCTCCGCTACAGGATATTTAAAGTGCAAATCTTGGACTTGGACGAATGCCGTTTTGTTTTCTGTATCGCTCATCCCATATTTTCTCCGCGTAAGGTTTGACAAAGGGGACTGAACCGCGCCAGTCCCCTTTGCATTGGATTACGCCGTCTTGGCGGCGGGTTGCGGCTGTGGGTTGCCCGGCTGATAGCGGTCACGCCAATACAGCCCGCGCGCTTTGACGATGGGGTAGAGAATGAGCATCAAAATGGGTGCGACGACCACTGCCGTCAAACCATGATTCACCAGAATTGCCGGTGTGACAGCGCCCCATGCCACGGCTGGCGGCAAAACATGTGTAAAGTCCAACCAGCCCGGAATCACGATGGAATGAATGATTGGACCCACGATGATTGCCCAAAAGTAGTAGCTGACGACGGCAGCCGGAACCTTAAAGTTGGGCTCGCGTACCATTTTGTACGGGAGCCAGGTCACGAAGGTGTGCGAGAGGAAACCGGCAACAGAGCCGAGTGTCAGCGCGCCAGAAATCGCATCGCCGATGGGCATCGAAAATGTAACACCAATCGCGCCCGGCAATCCGAACAGAACGGAAAAGATCGGCGCGAGGGACATGGTAGGATTAAAGCCGCCAATGCCCGGAATGAATTGAAATTGGATGGGGCGACCCGCGATATAGATCGCCGCCGAAACCGCGATGAGCGCGATGCTGGTCGCATTCCATGGAACATTGTTCCGCACGAACCCTTGCCGTGTGATGGTCCAACCGGCAAACTCCATGACCCAGATCGCAATCGCAATCAGCATGCCGAGCAGCGCCAAGCCGATCACGACTGGATGAAGCGGACCCTCACCAAGCAGATTCGCAAGAAAATCTATTTGCATTCTGAGCCTCCTTGGCTACAACGTTCCGACTCTTGCTGAATCGAAAACGACTTGCTTAACACCGATGGACTAGTAGTGCAACAAAATGAAACTGCGGGGTTGCGCCTTTTTTCTTGCCTGTATAATTCGGCACGCTTTCGCATCCGTATCTCGCAGTCTCATCATGTTGTTGCACTAGTGTTGAATTGTTTCTCGTTCGATTTTCTTGCCTCCTTTCCCCTTGGGACGGACAGTGCGCCAAGCGTGACCGAGAAGCGGACGTAACCAATCGCGCGGTCGAGGATAATGCGTTTCCCAATCCGGCGCGCGGACCGAATTCAACCGCAAGAACCAGATGAAAAAAAGACCAACCCCATCAATCAATGGCAGCAGCACACCAATCACCGCTGTGCCGATCACCGTCGCGGTCGGCTGAGGCCCCTTGAACCATTCGCCAAGGTTCCATCGTTGAAAGAGCGCCACCGTAAGCAATCCGCCTAACAGAAAAAGGATGACGAATGTATCCCAACCAGTACGGAGCGCGGGTTGGCGCTGCCCGCGTGGACGAATGCGCGAGAGTTGCCACGCGACCCAGCCTGCACCGCAGCAGAGCACTAAAAACGTCAACGTGACCTGAATGAGATTTGTCGTGTATGTTTGGAAAAATACAGCGGCGGGAATGGTGATGGGCTGCGGGATTTCCGCGCGCCGCACCACGACAATGTCCTGCCCTATATCGTAAACAAGCCACGCGCGCGGCGTCGCCCCAGCGGCGGTCATAAAACCCCACAACACGCCGCTGATAGCACCAAACAGTGCGGGACGGCGATGCTCGCCGACCCAACGTCGAATGTATTGAATCATTCTCGGATTGAACGCCGCGCAAGTGTATCAAGTGCAAAGCGACCAAATCCAAAGCTTACCCGCGTCGGAGTATCTGGAACTCGATAATCGCGGTGTTATGATAATTTTCGCAATACAAAATGGGGCGATGACCACTTGCAAAATGCGTTTGGCGCAAGAGGAGCAAAGGGGATTTGGCTGGAACTTTCAAGGCGCGCGCCAAGCGCGCGTCCGCGCTCACGGCTTTGAGTTTCGTAACAGCCGACTCGATCGGCGTTCCAGAGGATTTCAATAATTCGTACAACGACCAATCTTTGCGGCGCAATGGCAGCGCAGCGGGATCCAGTATTGCCGTCGGCACATATTCTTCGGCTTGAATGACGGGTCTGCGATTGGCAGTGCGAGTACGCGAAATGTGGAGCAGCGGCGCGCCTTGCGGCAGATTCAGAATCGTGCAGAGTTCAGAGGATGCAATAACGACTTCCGAATGCAGTTCTGTGGTACCGGGTTCGTAACCATGCTGCCGTATGAGCTCCGTCGTCGAGATGAGCGCTTCCAACCCCTCTTCGATCATCAAGAGGGATGAGTTCGCCACAAAGGTACCGACACCATGTTGGCGTTCGAGTACGCCCTGCGTGAGGAGCATTTGCACGGCGGCGCGCAAGGTAGTGCGACTAACACCGAGCTGGTCGGCGAGTTCATTTTCGCCGGGCAAGCGTTGCCCGGGGTTCAATTTGCCCTGACGAATCGCGTCGCGGATAAATTGCGCGACCAGATTCGGAAGCGGCTGCGCACGCTGGCGCTGCAAAAGCCAGTCCGGTGAGATGATGTCCGACATCATACATCATATGATATACAAATTTTCGCGTATGTCAAGAGGCAGCGCGGCATGGCTTCTGCAAAGTCGCGCAAACTGTCATTTCGAGCGGTCTCGAGCGCAGTCGAGAGAGAGAACTCTCAACTCGCTCACCTTGCGAGATTTCGCCGATGAACTGCATCGGACACTGCGTTCGAAATAACAAGCATACCCTTGCCCTCATATCAACCGACTTGGCAGACACCGTACAGCGCGGTGATTTCCCATGTCTGGAAATTAGCGCGTCCGTCACGCCCTGAAGGGTTTTAACGCTACGTAGGAGATGCCCACGCCACTTGACCGTTTGGCGACTATGAGGTGTATAACACAGGTGACGATCGAAGTGGACTTCGAGGAGATGAAGAACCAGCTTCTGGAAGAAAATACTTCAGGAGAGCATCATCGCTTCCGACCGCGCGGGCTTCTCGCCGGGTCAAGCCAGTTTGTATTACCAAACGCGTCAGGGACGCACCTGCCAACACTGGCTCAAAGGCGCCTCTGCGGTGGGCACGGACAGTCAATACATTCTCGCTTGGCAATCGGGTAATAGACCGAGCAATGATGTGTCCCATCGGAAGGCACTAAAACGCGGCTGTGCTCGATTTGGCACAGATGATGAAAACGGGCGACGCACCTGGCTGAGGTTGACAGATGCAGGCTGTGACGGTGGGAATCTGGGACCGTTGGACGTGACCCCTCCCATGCCAACACGGCAAACTCGCTGACCCGGAGCGTAATTTGAACAAATCAAAGAAGAGAACAACGAGCTCCAAGAAGCCACGCGCGTTTGGAACGGCGTAGGGGAAAAAAGGGTGAACTGCCGCTATCCAATCCAAGGATAACCCAGTTCACCCTCAATCCACGCTTTGCCAAGTCGTAAATCAGACCGGGCTAGAATTGCTGGAGACGCTACGAAAAACGCTCCTCCAAAAAGGGGTCGCCGTGCATGTGATACCCGTAACTCTCCCAAAAACCCGCGCGGTCGGTGGACATGAATTCGATGCCGCGCAGCCATTTCGCGCTTTTCCAAAAATAAAGGTGTGGCAACAGAAAACGTAACGGATAACCGTGGTCCGGTTCCAGCGGCAAGTCGTTGTATTTGTACGCCAACATCGTTTTCGCGTCGCTCAGCGCGTCTTCCAGCGGCACATTCGCGGTGAATCCGTGTTCGCTGTGCAGCATGATGAATCGCGCTTCCGGTTTTGGTTTCGCCGTTTCCATCACCCAACTCCACGGCACGCCTTGCCATTTCGTATCAAATTTGCTCCAGCGCGTAACACAGTGAATATCGGTCACAACCTCGATGGTCGGCAGCTTTACAAATTCGTCCCACGTCAAACGAATCGGATTTTCGACCAAGCCCCAAATCTTGAAATCCCACGTTTGCGGGTCAAACTTGGGCACACTGCCGTAATGCAGTACCGGAAATTTTTCCGTCAAATATTGCCCCGGCGGCAGCCGTCCTTCTTTGGAATCGAACGGACGCGTCGGGTTTGCTTTCTTTAAACGCTGCACTTTGCCAAAAGGGTCCCACGTTGACACAGTTCTACCTCCCTACGTGAAATACGGACTCGCTGAAATTTCAAATGCAATGGCGGTTGAGAACATATTCCCTACGAATCGTTCTCTATTTTACACGATTATAGTCTCGCGACCTCGTCAGATGTTACGCGTCCACTTCGGAATGAAGCGGTATCCGCAATCGCACCGTCGTTCCGCGCGAACTATGCTCGGCGGGACTCGCAATCTCTAACGTCCCTTGATGCGCCTTGACAATCTCATTCGCCGTAAACAGACCCCAACCCAAACTGTTATCCTCATCGGAAACCCGTTTCGTCGAAAAACCCGGCTCGACGACATGCGCCAAGTCCTCCGCTGCAATGCCGATGCCCGAATCGCTCAGCGTTGCAATCACCATATCTTGTGCCGCCGCATACTCGGTCGAAAGATATAAACTACCTCCCGCGCGCATGGCTTCGACTGAATTTTGAATCAGGTTGATCCACATTTCCTGCAACTGGTCGGGATACCCCTGCATCGGCGGAAGATGTTCATCCAAAGCGGTGGAGACGACGATACCAAGGTTCGCAAGGCGCTCGGCATACAAATTCAGCACGTCCTGCACGATTCCATTAAACGAAAATGGAATCCGTTCGCGGCGTTGGCTCACCGCAATCTGTCGAAATGCCGCCGTCCATCCAGCAATCCGATTCGCATGTTGGACAATTTGATGAGTGCGTTCAATTGTTTCGGCATCCTGCGGGTGCAGCATTCCAATCATCTGGGCGCTGCCGATAATCGGCGTCAATGCATTGTTGATTTCATGTGTCAGACTGCGCGCCAAACTGGCAAGCGCGGCGCGGCGCGCCGCCGTCACCAATTTCAGTTGCGCGGCGCGCAATTCGCGCAGCACCCGCGCCAACTCTTCGGCTTGGGCGGCTTGCGCGCGGGCGCGTTGTTCGGCGTCGGCGCGCCATTTACGAATCTCCTGCATGTCGGCAAACCGCGCCACTGCCAGCGCCAACGCGCGGTCCAATTCGTCTTCGCGCACCGGTTTCATGAGAAACGCGCTCGCTCCCGCCGTCACCGCTTGTTCCAACGCTTCGCGGTCATCCAACGCGCTGACGACGACGACGGGGGAAATCAAATCGCGCGTCAACTCGGTCATCGCGGTCCAGCCGTCCATCACCGGCATACGCAAATCCATCAGCACCACGTCCGGGCGCAGTTCCCGCACCAAGGCAAGCGCCTCGCTGCCATTTTGCGCACTGCCCACAACACTGTGCCCCAAACGCATCAGCATCCGTTTGAGCAATTCTGTGGGTAGAGCTTCGTCATCCGCCAGGACGACGCGCCACTGTCGCGGACGAAACAACTCCTCGCGCCGGAAAGGCGGATTCGTCTTGCGCGGTGATTGATTCATACGTTGTCCTTTGCGAGACGAAACTTGACTTCGGCACTCGTCCACCCATCACGCCGCCGTATCGAAAACAATCCATGCAAATCTTTTTCGACCAGCGAATGCACCAGCGTCAATCCCAAGCCGGCGCATTGATTCAAATCAAAAGCGGCGGGCAAGCCCTTGCCGTTGTCTTGCAGAGAAAACGCAATTTGGTCCGCCTGCCGCGTCACCACAAAACGCAAGACCAAAGGCGCATTCGTCGTCTCATCCCAACCGTGACGCAAACTGTTGGTTGCCAACTCGTTCAACACCAGAGCCAATGTCGTCAGCTGCCGCATCGCAATCTGAACATGGTCCCCTTGCGTCTGAATTTGGATTTGCGCGCCGGGCAGCGCAAGATGACGCATCGTATCTTGCAACACCTGCGCGCCGATGTCCAACAAATCCACATAGCCCTCCGACGCGCGCGCCAGCAACGTGTGTGCCGTCGCCATGCTTTGCACGCGTCCCAATGTCTCGCTCAAAATTTGCTCGCGCGTCTCGTGCTGTTCATTCAGCGCCATATACAACAGCGAAGTAATTGCCGCCAAATTATTTTTGACGCGGTGCGAAAGCTCGCGCAGCAGCACGGCTTTGACTTCGGCATCGTGTTTGGTCTGTTCGTACAAGCGCGCGTTTTCAATCGCAATCGCCAGCTGGTGCGCGAACACGGTCAGCAGCTGCTCCGTATGCGCGTCAAACGCGTTGGGCGCTTTGGCTTCCAAATTCAAAACGCCAATCGTTCGTTCGCCCACCCGCAGCGGCACGCAGATTTCAGACATCATGTGTTCGGAAAAGGCAACATAACGCGGGTCGTGAGTCACATCGCCCAAACGCACGGTGCGCCCGTGTTCCGCTGCCCAGCCGATGATGCCGACGCCCGCCGCCGCGATAGCGGTTTCCGGAGAACGATTGACTTCGCCTCCCTGCACCAACGGCACGAGCGCGTGGTCCGCTTCGCGCACCAAACACACTTCGCCGAAATCAAAATTGGTCAAGCGCGCGACCGCTTCCAACGCGCGCGCGCCCAATGTTTTGATGTCCAACGTCCCGCCCAACTCGCTCGCATAGCGGTACAAAATTTCCATCTCGCGCAAACGCTGCTGCGCATTGCGGTACAGTTTTGCATTTTCGATGGCGATGGCGGCTTGCACCGCCAGACTTTGGGCAAGACTCAATTCATCGGCAGAGAAACTGCGCGCGCTTCTGCGGTCACCCAATTCCACCAAACCGATAACTTGCCCTTTGCCAACCAACGGCACCAAGAGAAGCGACTGCCAAGCGTACAATTCGAGATAACGTCGCGCCACCGCATCCAGCGCCGGGTCGTCTGTTCGCAGCGCAATCGCCACTTGGTCTTGCAGCACCGTTTGCGCGAACGGTTCCACCATCGGAAATGCTTTGCCCACTGCCTCTTGCCGCTCCAAGTCCGGGTCCAAGTCTACCAAAATCACCAACTCCTCGCGGCTGCGGTCCCATTCGGTAAGCGTACAGGAATCCACGTTTAACGCGCCGACAAATTGCGCGGCAACGCGTTCCAACACCGCCTCCAGCTCCAATTCGCTGTTGAGCGCTTGACTCGCCGCGTGGAGCGTGCGCACTTCTTTCAAATGCTGCTGCAGTTCTTGAAACAAACGCGCGTTTTCGATGGCGACCACCAATTGGTTGGCAAACGTGCTTAACAGCTGCACGTCGTCCGGCGTCAACCGCCCTGCACGCGCCCCCCCCCCTTCATCCGCTACCGTTTCGACATTGAGCACGCCCAACACGCGTTCGCCTGCCAACAGAGGCACCGCAATTTCCGCTTGCACGTTGTGGAGGGCGCGCAGAAAACCGGGTTCCGCCGCGACGTCGGGCAAGAAAATCGTTTGACGCGTCCGCGCCGCGCGCCCCATGACGCCCCGCGTCAGCGGAATATGGTCGAGCACTTGTTCATAGCCGCGTTCAAATTGCAGCTCCAGGTGCTCTTGCGCCACGAAATAAATGCCGACGTGGTGATACCCCAAAATGTCGCACAGCGCGTTGACACTATTTTCGCAAATCGCGCGAAGGTCGAGAGAGCTGCTAATCAAGCGTCCCGCTTCATACAGGGCTTGCAGCTCCCGCGAGCGCGTTTCCGCCGCCTGGTACAATTCGGCATTGACCAACGCCACAGCAGCTTGCGACGCCATCGTCTGGACGAAACGTGTTTCGTTCACATTCCATCGGCGCGGCGCGCGCGTTTCCCACAAACTGATGTACCCCAATGCTTGCTCGCCTGCCATAACCAGCACGCGCAGAATCGAATGGACCTGATTGGACCGCATGTATGCCTTGAGTTCGGGGGAGAGGGTGGGGTCATCCGCTTGGAGCACCAATAGTCTTTGCATCAGCAAATTGCTCAACGCGGGGGAGCGTTCAAAATCCCACACGCGCTCTTCCATTTGCCGCTCACTTGGCAGTGCCGCCTCTGTATAATACTCGTGCATCTGGATCAATTCGCGCCGCGCATGATCAATGCGAACAAAGAATCCACTCGTCACATCCAACGCGCGTACCAACTGTTCCAGCAGTCGTCGAATCACCTCTTGCGGTTCCAACGTCGAAGCGGTTGCGCGAAAACTCTCGAACAGCAAGTTCATTTCCTGCACGCGCTGCTGTTCTTGGCGGAACGCATCCGCGCGCGCCAACGCGCTCGCCGTTTGATTTGCCAGCAACGCCAGCGATTGCGCATCGGTGGCATCGTATTGCCGCCCGACGCGCCCGGCGACGGCAATGACGCCGACGACCGTTTCTCCATTCTGCATCGGCACCACAATTCCAGAACTGAATTCACTTGGCGACAGCGCAACGGATGATGTTGCGCTAGCGCTGTCCGCGCTGTGCCAAAGCGCATACGTTCGCGTTTTGAACGCCGTTTCCAAACCATTCCGCAACGGGGTGGGTAAATCGCCGAAAGCTTGAGGCACGGGTCCCGCGCCGCTGGACAGAGCAAGTTCGCCATGCTCATCCGCCAAAAAGGAGAACGCCGCCTTACTGTCCAACGCCGCGCGGGCAGTGCGGGTGGCTAGGTCTAAAATCGCTTGCGGCTCGGTCAATTCCAGAAACCGTACGGACGTTTCGGTCAATGCGCGCTGCGCCCGCAAACGCGCCTGCAGCGCTTCCAGCAAATCCGCGTTCTCGATGGCAATCGCCGCTTGCGCAGCGAACAACGCGGCAAGATGCAGTGTTTCTTGGTCGAAAGGCAAACGCCCCCGTCGCCGATGGAGACCAATTACCCCCAAAACCCGGTTGCGCCACTTGAGCGGCACTGCCATCATCCCTGCCAGCATATCGGTCGGAAAATCAGGTAGACGCCCTTCCCACGTCGCGTAATCGTGGACAATGAGCGGCTCGCCTTGGGCAGCCACTCGCCCCGCCAAGCCTTGATTCAAGCGCAAGCGATAGCCGGAATAGTCTTGGGGCAAATTGCGCGAGATAAATACCACCAATTCCCCGGTCGCTTCATCCATCAAGTCCAGGGTTGCCCCGTCCGCGTCCACTAAATCCATCGCGCTCGTAATAATCGAATGCAACAATGCGTTCAAATCGCGTTCGGCGGTGATTTTGAGCGCGAGCAAACGCACCGCATCCAGCTGCGCCGCGCGTCGCGCTTCCGCTTCGTACAGGCGCGCGTTTTCCAAAGCCGCCGCCAATTGATCCGCCAAAATCTCGAGCGCGGTCACGTCGGTCGGTGAAAACGCGTTGCGCCGTTCGCTCTGAATATCCAAAATGCCGATGACACTCTGCCCGCGCCGCAGCGGAATTGCGATTTCGGATTGGACCGGATCGAGCGTGCCTGCCGGGAAGGGTGAATGATAAAAAGCATCGGCGTGAGTATCCGTGGACAAATAGGTTTCACCGGTGCGACCGACCAGTGGCACAATGCCTTGTCCCGTCGTCGGCAGGGGAACATCTGCAAGGGACTCCAAGCCGCCCGCGCTTGCCACAAGGCGCCAGCCCGACTGCCCTTCTGTGTTGAGAAAAATCGCGACGTGATAGTACTGAAATTGCGTTTGTACCGCGACGACGGCATCGCGCAAAAGTTGTTCCACCGGTACAAGGCGCGCCGTCTGGGACGCGATGCGATTGACCAGCGCCATCTGCGCGCTGCGACGTTGTTCGGTCTGCAACGAATACGCTTGTTCGAGCGCGACCGCCATTTGTGTGCACAATGTTTCCATCGCGCCAATGTCATTCGTATCAAACGCGTTCATCTTGAGACTTTCAACATCCAAAACGCCCAGCACACGCCGCGAGCCGAGCAGCGGCACGCATAATTCCGAATTCGCGCCCCCGACACTCGCTTGCTTCGAAAAATAACGCGAGTCATGACGCACATCGCCGCTGACGACGGTGCGCCCGGTGCGCGCCGCCAAGCCAATCAATCCCGTCACCGCACTCCAACGTTCGCCAGGAGTATAAAGCGCCGCATCGTCGCCCGCGACCGCCTGCAATTCCATTTCTTGCTTTGCCGCGTCGTAGGATGAATAGCATACGTGGTGATATTCAAAGCGCTGCTGCACCAATTCGACGAGCGTTCGGAGAATTGTCTCCGGCTCTGCCGATGCGGTGGCGCGCGCCGCGACCTCGCTCACCCACGCCAGATGCAGCGCGCGTTTTTGTTCTGCCGCCAGCGCATTGGCTTTGCCGAACGCATTGCCGATTTGTTCTGCCAGCAAGGACAAGGCAGTGACATCGCTCGGGTCGAAGGCATTCTCTTGCGTACTTTGCACATCCAGAATGCCAATCATCCCATCGCCTTGTTTAAGAGGAATGGTCAATTCCGAATGGACCGGGTCCGCGCCGTCCACCGGCGTCCAATAATTCGCGTCGAGTTGGGTATTGCGCGCCAGGTACAATTCCCCGGTCCGCGCTACCAAACCAATAATCCCGCGCTCGAGACTCGGCGTATAGTTCAAACCGATGCGGTCTGCCAACAGACCAGACGCGACGAGCAAAATGGCGCGGTTCTGTTTCGCGTCAATCTCAAACACCGCGACGTTGTGGTAACCAAACGCGCGCTGCACTTGATTCACAATCGTCTGCAAGGCGCTGCGGAAGGAATCGGCGCCACTCATCTGCGCCGAAAGATTGCCGACGATTTCCAACTGCGCCGCGCGTTTGCGCTGTTCTGCCAAGAGCCGTTCCTTTTCCAGCGCGGACGCGGTCTGATTGGCGAGCGCGGCGAACGCCGTCACCGCTGTTTCTTCCAATGTGTTGGCGAACACCGCCAAAACGCCGTTCACCGTATCGCCATACACCATCGGGGCAAGAACAAAACTTTGCATTTCGAACTGTTCGGTCAATTTTTCCAATGTTTTTTTCGACGTCGCCTCGAACAACGGCGCTGCGGTGTCAACCACATTTTTCACCCACAGCGGGGTGCGCGTCGCAATCGCTTTGGTCAAATCGAGTTTGTCGGTGAGAGGAATTTGAAACGTCTCCAAATCAATTTTCAAGGACTCGAGGGCCGCGCGCAGCGATTCCGTCGGCAGGGAAACATAGCGGACGCGCATCGCCACATCGCGTTCCGCCCATTCCAGCATCGCGCAGTGCAAGCCGCGCCGTTCCAATTCTTCGCCAACGGTCAAATCAATCTGCTCCGGCGTCGCACATTCTTGAATCCGCAGGGCAATGTCGTTGACGAGCGCCCAACGTTTTTGCGCTTGCTCCGCCAAAGAACGCTCCACTTCCGCCAAGATTTTGTCCTGATACAAGCGACGCGTCGCTCCCAGAGTGACGACGACATAGACAGACATCATGGCAAAGAAAAGGGCAAGGATGGCGCTTTGCTCGACAATTGCCAAAACAAGCGATAGACTCGGCGGCTGCGCGCGAATTTCGCCCAGGTCCCAAATAGCCTGCAGCAAAAAAATTATCCCGGAGGCAACGGCAAAGCGAATCGCATCCCTGCGCCCCAACAGCAAAAGCGCCAGGAACGGCGTAAGCGCGTACAACGCCGTCAGTCCCCCGGCGATACCGCCATTCGACAGGACGGCAGCGCCGACGACGAGCGTATCCAACGCCAAAAAGACGCGCAAAGTAAGAATTGCGCCCCAACGCCGCAGCCATCCCGCCGACAAGAATGTCGCCATCAAATCAAGCGCCAAGAGCGCCACCAAAAACCAGGATGGGTAGATGCCATAACGCAGCTGGATGACGAACGCCAGCGCAAAAGCACACGCGACCAGCGCCAGGCGCACGCGCAAAATCGTCTGCAATCGGGCAAAGCCAAATTCGGTCATTGCTGCCAACTCACTCCCACCAAACACAAACGAGGCGCGTTCGGCGCGCATTTGCGCCGAAACACGCCTCGTTCCTTCCGCCAGCCGCGCTCGTCTCTCATGAGCCGCCATTCTATCTGCATGTTGCTGTCGGGCTCCTTGCCCGGATTTTTCTCTCGGCGAGCGTTAAATCGTATAGTTGTTACACATCCAGACGCGCGTTTTTCGCATGGGTTTGGATAAAACGTTTGCGCGGCGGGACTTCGTTGCCCATGAGCATATCAAACGTGCGGTCCGCTTCCGCCGCATCCTCGACGGTTACTTGCAGGAGCGTCCGATTTTCCGGATTCATCGTCGTCTCCCACAATTGTTCGGGATTCATTTCGCCGAGACCTTTGTAGCGTTGAATGTCGAGTTTGCCGTTCTTGTTTTTCTTGCGCAATTCTTCCAGCGCGTGGTCGTCGTACACGTACTGTTCTTCTTTGCCGACTCGTACTTTGTACAAAGGTGGCTGCGCGATATACAAATGACCGTGTTCAATCAGCGGCGTCATGTAACGGAAAAAGAACGTGAGGAGCAGCGTACGAATGTGCGCGCCGTCCACATCCGCGTCGGACATAAGAATCACGCGCGCATAGCGCAAATTGTTGATGTCAAATTGATTGCCCACGCCCGTGCCAATCGCGGTGATGAGCGCGCGAATTTCTTCGTTTTGCAACATCTTGTCGAGACGCGATTTCTCGACGTTCATAATCTTGCCGCGCAAAGGCAAAATGGCTTGGAACTTGCGATCGCGCCCTTGCTTGGCGCTTCCGCCCGCGCTGTCGCCTTCGACGATGTACAATTCGGCGTTCTGCGCTTCGCGTTCAGAACAATCGGCGAGTTTGCCCGGCAGGGAGAGCGATTCGAGCGCGCTTTTGCGAATGACCAAATCGCGCGCCTGACGCGCCGCGTCGCGCGCGCGCGACGCAGTGATGCATTTTTGAATAATTTCTTTGGCATCCCGCGGGTGCTCTTCGAGCCATTCGCCCAACGCTTCGCCGACGACGGACTCGACCTGCGTTTTCATTTCCGCGTTGCCGAGCTTGGATTTAGTCTGCGATTCGAACTGTGGTTCCGGCAGTTTGACGGAAACGATGGCGGTCAAGCCTTCACGCGTGTCATCGCCCGTGAGCGAAGGGTCGTCTTCTTTCAAAAGTTTGCTGCGCCGCGCGTAATCGTTCAACGTGCGCGTGAGCGCGCTCCGAAATCCGGTGAGGTGCGTGCCGCCGTCGCTTGTGTTGATATTGTTGGCAAAAGTAAAGACCGATTCGTTGTAATCGGTCGTGTATTGAATCGCCGCCTCAATGTAATTGCCTTCGACCGGCGCGCCCACATGAAACGGCGCGTGCAGCGCTTTGCGATTCTTGTTGAGATAGCGCACGAACGACATGATGCCGCCCTCAAAATAAAACGTCGTTTCGCGGTCCTCGCGCTCGTCAATGAATTTGATCGTCAGCCCTTTGGTGAGAAACGCCATTTCGCGAAAGCGCTGCGCGAGCACATCGAACTTGTAGTCAATCGTTTTGAAAATCGTTTTGTCCGGCAGGAACGAGATGATTGTGCCCATGCGTTCATCTTTGGGATATTTGCCAATCACTTTGACATCGCCTTGCGGTACGCCGCGCTTGTACTTTTGCGCGTAAATTTGTCCATCGCGACGCACGCGCGCTTCGAGCCAATCGCTCAATGCGTTCACCGCACTCACGCCGACGCCGTGCAGCCCCGACGCGACCTTGTAGCTGCCGCCGCCAAATTTGCCGCCCGCGTGCAGTTTGGTCATGACAACTTCGAGCGCCGACTTGCCCGTTTGCGGATGAATGTCCACCGGAATGCCGCGCCCGTTGTCCGCCACCGTCACAACATTTTCCTTATCAATGGTGATGGTGACGTGATCGGCGACGCCTGCGAGCGCTTCGTCAATCGCATTGTCCACAACTTCATACACGAGATGATGCAGCCCGCGCACATCGGTCGAGCCGATATACATGCCGGGGCGGCGGCGCACCGCTTCCAGCCCTTCAAGCACTGTAATTTTCGACGCATCATAATTCTCGGTCGGGGTATTATCGAGTTCGAATTCCTTTTGTTTGGGCATTTCTATTCCTCACAGCAAGGCAATTTGCAGACTATTTCTTTTGCGCCGTTTTCCTTTTCTGGCGCATTCGTTCAACGGCGCGCATCCGGTCTTGATAAAACACCATCGCCGCTGCCACCAGCGACGTGCCAATGTACGCATTTGCCGCAATCGCGATCACCACGCCGATGGAGCTCACCGTCAGCCCATCCCAAATGATTGCCAGACCACGCTCCAGAAAAACCGAAAGCAGCACCAGTCCAATCGCCGACCAGAAAAAGACCCGAAACAGCAGGGTGCTGTGCCGAATCGCCATTCGCAGCGCAACTCCACTGACCGCCATGGCGCTCGTCACGAAAAAGAAATAGATCAAGACCCAAAACAACGCGATGGTGAGCAGGAGCGCGGCAAATGTCGCCAATTCGGGACTGGGCAAGAAAGCTTGCAGCAGCGCCATGACAATGCCCGCGCCCAGAAACATGCCGAGCAGCAGCAGCGCAAACCAAATCAAGCGGAGCCACAGCTGCGCAATGCGCAGCAACGCCGCGTCCTTGCTTTGCTTTTCCAACGGGCGCACCCCTTGGGCAATGAGTTCCAAATAGACGGCGACCATTAACAAGCCCAACAGAAACAGCGGCACAAACAACACCACAATCAATTCCGGCGACAACAGCGGCTGCGAGTACGCCAACGCGTTGATCGGTCCCGGCACATTCAACATCGTCGCGCGCAGCGTATCCAATTTGAATAACGAAGGAAAGCGCGCCACGCTGTTCAACGCCGTCGTCACGATGCTCAATAAATTAAAAGATTGAATCAATGCGTCGAGCGTCTGGCGCGTCTCTGCGATGACTTGGGGGTCGCCAGAAAGCGACGCCATCTGCAGCATTTCATCCACCGACGGACGCAGCAGCTGCGTCAAAGACAGGCGCGGCATAATCCAAACGAGGACATCTACCAAAATCGGAAGCGCCAGCGTCCACGGACGCCGACGCACCAAATCTAACCCCGCACTGACCGCATCAATCACCCCCAACGGTTTTTGTTCCGCTACAGTTCGCGTATTCGATTCTCTCATAATGTTTGTCTCTTGCGCAGCGCGGCGATTATATGCCTACGCTCACAGCATGTCAAAAGCATTCGTGCATTTGTTCTATTGTCGCGCGAGACCATCGCGCCGTGCGCGTCTCGAGTGTGACGGTTCAATGCCGCGCTTGCCGGACCAGACCGATTGCCAACCACAAACCGAACCCTGCCGCACAAAACGTAATCACAAACAGCGGCATAAAACCAAACAAATCCAGCAAGGTCCCACCGACGACGGGGATAAAAGTGGCGATGCCCAAAACCGTGTTTGTGAAACCGATATACAATGTGCGTTCTTCCGGCGGCGCGAGATTCAACAAGTACGTCGGAAAAGAGATATTTGCCGCCGTACGTCCAACGCCGTACACCAGAAAAATCAGACTGAATGCTACAGCGACCGAACCCGCTTGTCCGAACCACCCGAACAGTAACGCCAAGAGTGGAATCACGGGCGTTGCGGAAGCCGCAATCAACAAGACCCAATTTAATTTGCGGCGGTCACTCAGATACGACAACACCATCGTCGAGAACAGCGCACTGAACGTCGTCGCGGCGATATACAAACCGACAATCGCCTCTGGCGCGCCCAACTGCCGCGTCGCATAAATCGCATAAAACGGGGTCGCCAAATCGCCCGCCGCCAAAACAAAACGCGTCAACAAGTAACGACGATAGTGATGATTCTGTCGAACAATCGCGCGCGCGGCGCGCACCTGTTGCAAAAAAGTCATGCCGCCGCTCGTGATTTCCTCGCGCGGTTCGCGCACCTGCGCGAACAACATCAAACCCGCGCCAATCGCGCCGAACGCGACCACAAACAGCAACGTGAAATTGTCTGGAAACGCCAGCCCGCGTTCGGGACTCAACGCCACCGCGACCAAATATCCTGCCAACAATCCCATCGCGGTCCCGCCGAATTCGCGCCAACCAAAAAACGAACCGCGACGCGGAATCGGAATGACTTTGGCGACAATCGCCATAAACGGATTGCCCGCTACGCCAGCCGCGAGCGAATAAATGGTCATCAAGACGAAAAAGACCGCGAGCAGCAGTGTCGGATTGGTCGCGCCCCAAAAATAGGTGGCGGGCACAATCAAAAGCCAGCACACGATGCGTACCGCTGCCGCGCCCGTGTATACCGGTTTCTTGAGCGGCAATTGCTGCAGGCGGTGCGAAATCAAAAACTGCGGAATAAACCAGCCGCCGTTATATATCGCCGACATCAACCCGACCAACAAACTCGACCCGCCCAACTGCGTGATAAACAACGCGAGCGTCAGCGACGGCGCAATCAACGCGTCCACAAAACCAAAAATCGCGCCGTTGATCACGCCTAATGTATAGTTGTAGCGCAGATTTTTTTCGATGAAAGAAGACATGAGAATGCTGAATGCGAAATGTTGAATGCAGAATGACAATGCAACCCACAAATTATAACGCGATGCGCGCATTGAGCAATTCAAACGCGCATCGCGTTGACGCTGCGGGGAAAGCGTGTACAATTTTCCTGACAAGGCATTCCAAGATTCAAGGAACACGTTATGTTGCCAACGACGGCAGACATCGTCATCATCGGCGGCGGCTGCATGGGCGCCAGCGTCGCCTATCATCTCGCCGCGCGCCATGCGGGAAAAATCATTTTACTCGAACGCGAAAAATTTTTGGCGATGGGCTCGACCGGGCGCAACGCCGGCGGCGTGCGTTACCAATTTTCCACACCGGTCAACATTCATCTCTCGAACTATTCGCTCGACGTGATCGCGCGCTTTCAAGAAATTTTTGGCGTCTCGGCGGACTATCATCCCCTCGGCTATCTTTTCTTGCTGACACAGCCGCGCGAAGCCGAAAACTTTCAAAAAAATATCGCGCTCCAAAAAGCGCTGGGCGTGCACGATGTGACGTTCCTCGAACCCGATGACATCGCGCGTCTTGTGCCATTGGTGAATTTAGAGGGCGTCATTGGGGGCAGCATTTGCCCGCGCGACGGCATCGCCGACCCGTACACCGTGACCCAAGCCTTTGCGTCCGCCGCGCGCCAACGCGGCGCACTCGTCGAAACCGAGACGAATGTTGTGGGCATCGAAACGCAAGGCGGACGTGTCGCGCGCGTCAACACCGATAAGGGCGACATTGAAACGCGCGTCGTCGTCAACTGCGCGGGACCGTGGGCAGCCAAAATCGGCGCGATGGTCGGCTTGGACATTCCGATTGTGCCGCTGCGCCGCCAATTTTTCATTACCGACGCGATTCCTGAAATTCCGCGTCATCATCCCTTTGTCATCGAATTCACCACCTCGCTCTATTTTCACCCCGACCATCCCGGCTTGCTCGTCGGCATGTCGAACAAAAACGAAACTCCCTCCGAAACGTACGCGATCGACCACGCCTTTCATCTCGAAATGCTCGAACGCGCCATCTATCGCCTGCCGCTTCTGGAAAACGCGCGCGTGGTCAAACACGTTGCCGGGTTGTACGAAGCCACACCCGACGCGCATCCGATTCTCGGCGAAGCGCGCGACGTGCGCGGTTTTTACAACTGCGCGGGATTTTCCGGACACGGCTTTCAACATTCGCCTGCGGCGGGCAAGGTGTTGAGCGAAATGATTTTGGACGGCGCGGCAAAAACGATTGACGTCTCGATGTTGGATTTGGAACGCTTTCGCGAAGGGCGTCCCATTCTCGAACATAATGTGGTGTGAGCTTTTATGCCAATTCTCCGAGATACCTTTCTTGCGCTCTCTACGAATCCCATCGCGCACAAGGCGGTGGTCCGCTTTCCGTTATCGCGCCGCGTGACGCGCCGTTTTGTCGCGGGCGAAACGCTCGACGATGCGGTGCGCGCGGTGAAAAAATTAAACAGCGAAGGACTGCTCGCCACGCTTGACCATTTAGGCGAAAGCGTAGTGAACGCCGACGATGCGCGCCGCGCCAAAGACGATTATCTGGTCGCGCTCGACGCGATTCAGCAACACCATTTACAATCGCATGTGTCGGTGAAATTAACGCACATGGGTTTGGACATTGACCCCGCGTTGTGCCTGGATAACATGCGCCAAATTGTCGCCAAAGCGCACGCCATCGGCACCAAAGCGCGCATTGACATGGAAGATTCCGCGCACACGCAAAGCACCCTCAACATTTTCAAAACGCTCCGCGAAGAATTTGATAATGTCGGCGTTGTGATTCAAGCGTACTTGTTTCGCAGCGAGGCGGACATGCGCGAATTGTACGCGATGGGCGCGCGGGTGCGTTTGTGCAAAGGCGCGTACAAGGAACCGCCGGACATTTCGTTTGCGTTGAAAAAAGATACGGACGCGAACTTTGTCAAACTCGCCGAAATCTTTCTCGGCGGCGACGAGAATTATACCGGCGCGCATCTCGCGCTGGCGACGCACGACGTAAAAATTATTGATTGGGCGAAACAGTACATCAAGGAACACCATGTGCCGTACGACCGTTTTGAATTTCAAATGCTGTACGGCATTCGCACCGATTTGCAAAAGCAATTGGCAAAAGAAGGCTACACGATGCGCGTGTACGTGCCATACGGCTCGCAGTGGTATCCGTACTTTATGCGGCGGCTTGCGGAACGTCCGGCGAATGTGATCTTCTTGGTGAGTAATCTTTTCAAATAGTGCGATAGTGCAATAGTGAATAGTGCGATAGTGTGACGTTTTCTTTACTATCGTACTATCCCACTATCGCACGATTGCACGAACTTACTATCGCACTATGCGCGCAGAAATCATCTCGATCGGCACGGAATTATTGCTCGGCGAAATTGTGGATACGAACGCGGCGTGGCTCGCGCAGCAGCTCGCGGCGGCGGGCGTAGATGTGTATTTTCGCACGACGGTTGGCGACAATGTCGGACGCATCGCGTCGGCGATTCAAATCGCCATGAGCCGCGCAGATGTGATTATTACGACGGGCGGTTTGGGTCCGACGGTGGACGACATGACGCGCGAAGGCATCGCGCAAGCGGTCGGCGCGCCGCTCGTTTTAAATCACGATTTGGTCGAACAAATCCGCGCGCGTTTTGCAAAATGGGGTCGTCCGTTGGGTGACAACAATGTGCGTCAAGCGTACATTCCCCAAGGCGCAACGCCCGTCGAAAATCCGGTCGGCACCGCGCCGTGTTTCATCGTCGAGCATGAAGGGCATTCGATTTTTGTTTTGCCCGGCGTGCCGCGTGAAATGAAACATCTGACCGAAACGCGCGTGTTGCCGTGGCTGCGCGAAAAATTAGGCGACCAACGCATCATTCTTTCCAAAACGCTGCGCACGTGCGCGGTGGGCGAATCGCAGGTGGACGAAAAAATTGCCGACCTCGAAACGTCCGCCAATCCGACGGTCGGACTTGCCGCGCATCCGGGGCAAACGGACGTACGCATTACCGCCAAAGCGCAAACGCGCGCCGAAGCGGAAAAACTGATTGCCGAAATGGAAGCGCGCGTGCGCGAACGTTTGGGCGATTGGATTTACGGCGAAGGCGACGAAACCGTCGAACAAGTGGTGGCGCGCTTGCTCACCGCAAAACAAAAGACCGTCGCGATTGCCGAATCCAACACGCGCGGTCAAGTCGCGGCGCGTTTGCGCGCGACGCCGGAAGCGATTCCCGTCGCCGACAATTTGATTCGCGTGCAGGACCACGAAGTAGCTGAACCGACCGCGCGCGCGATTGCCGAACGCTTGCGCGCGCAAACCAACGCCGACATGGTGCTCGCGGTGGTGAGCACGATGGGCGACCAGGACATGTATTTGGCGGACACGGGCAAAACGGCGATGGCGCTGGCGACGGCGGAAGGCACGCGCACGTTTTCGTATCCCGTCGGCGGGATGGGCGAATTGGCACAAAATTGGACGGCGATTCGCGCGTTGGATATTTTGCGCCGCGCGCTGCTGTAAAAATGGACCTGGCAAGTTTTCTTATCGGTATCGTCGTCGGCGTGGGCGTGTCCGCTGTCGCGTTCGCGCTGACGATTTTATTGTTCCCTCACATTTTTCGGAGCAGATAAGCATGGCAGAATCCGCGAATTTTCCAACCGTCTGGTGGGACGGCAAACTCACCGCGTGGGCAGATGCGACCATCCACGTCACACAAATCGGACCCGCGAGCGTGTCGTCCGTCTTTGAAGGCATTCGCGCCTACACCAATCCGCTGACCAACGCGCTGTCCGTTTTTCAACTCGACGCGCACCTCAAGCGATTTTTGCAGTCCATTCGTCTCGTGCGGCTCGAATGCGATTACTCTCTCCAAGATTTACACGACGCAATTGTGGCGCTCGTCCGCGCAAACAAACCCGACACGGATGTGTACATTCGCCCGTTTGCGTACGCCGAATCGCGCACATTCGGCAGCGCGACCAACACGCGCGCGCATATCGTCATCCACGTGACCGATTGGGAATCGAAATTGAAAAGCGATGTAGTGAGTCATGCGGCGGTGAGTTCGTGGGCGCGCCTCACGGATAATCAAATGGCGCCGCGCGTCAAAGCCAGCGCGAATTACCTCAATTCGCGTTACGCATTCGAAGAAGCGAAACGCAACGGCTACGACCACGCGATTTTATTGACGCCGCAAGGCAAAGTGGCAGAAGGTCCGGGCATGTGCTTGATGCTCGTGCGCGACGGAAAAATGATTACGCCCTCTGTGACGAGCGGAATTTTGGAAAGCATCACGCGCGAGACCGTGATTCAGCTCGCGCGCGAAACATTGAACGTGCCCGTCATCGAACGCGAGGTGGACCGCACCGAGCTCTATACGTCCGACGAAGCGTTCTTTTGCGGCACGGGCATCGAAATCGTTCCGATTGTTTCGATTGACCGCTTGCCCGTCGGCGCCGGAAAACCGGGCGCGGTGACGCAACGCGTCATGCACGCCTATCACGACATCGTGCGCGGGATTGACGCGCGGTACGCGGAATGGCGAACGGTGATCACGGATAACGGATAACCCATAACTGACAACTGTTCCTTGACCATGTCTCTCGGAATTTTCTTTGCTTCGACGGCGGCAGTGATTTGGGCAACGTCCAGTTTGATGGTCAAAGCCCAAGCCGCGCAGGTGGACACGCTTTCGTTCAACGCGTTTCGCGTCGTCGTGGGCGCGTTGTTTTTCATTGTCTTGCTGCCGTTTTTTGGGGGCTGGCGGCTGGTCGCGCAATTGACGCCGACGACGATGGTGACGCTCGCCGTGTCGGTCGTTCTCGGGTTCTGTATCGGCGATTCGCTTTATTTTTGGAGCATGACCAAAATCGGCGCGTCGCGCGCCATGCCGATTTCCGGCGTTTATCCGGTGCTCACGTGGGTGTTGGCAGTGCCGCTGCTCGGAGAAAAAATTACGCCGCAAGCGCTGTTCGGGACAGTGCTCGTGATTGTGGCGCTCTATTTGTTGAGCCGCGAGAAACCCGCCGATGCCGACGAAGCAAATGAAATGCTCATTGCGCCGAGCGCCGGCGTGGAACCGCGCGACGTTTCGCCGCGCACGCGTTATCTCGGCATCAGCGCGGCGGTGTTCGCGGCGGCGATGTGGGCATGTTCCACAACGCTGCTGCGGCTTGGCATCCAAATGCAAGAACCGGTCACGTTGTACGACAATCTACAGCAAAGTATTTTGGTCGGCGCGTTTCGTTTGACCGTCGCTTCGATTGTGTTGATGCCCATCGTCCAAATGTTAAAAGGTGCGCACGTTTGGTCCAGTTATCGCGGCGCGGGCATCTGGCAGCAAATGGCGTTGGCGATATACAGCACCGGCATCGGCAGTTTGCTTTTCGTGTTGGGCGTAGCCTTGGCAGGCGCGGCGCGGGCGGCATTATTGAACAGCGCGTCGCCGCTCATCGGCGTTTTATTCGCGTGGCTGTTCCTGAAAGAAAAATTGACGCGGCGTGTGTGGGCGGGCACCGCGCTGGCAATTGCAGGTGTGTGGCTAGTACTGATCTAAAAAAATTGACCCGCAGGGAAATGTTCCCTGCGGGTCAACTGGTTCACTGATCTATCCCGACTACTCGCACGTCGTCATGCGCCGCGTAATGCCGAATGCCAAACGGAACTTTCACGCCAAGCATTAAGCATTAAACATTATGCATTCTTAAAACGCTTTGTTCGGTTTGTTGCCGCTGCTCAACAGATGCGCCAAAAAGTCGCGCGTTCCCGTGCCCATCAGCCCCCACAGCAAAAGTGGCTCCGGCGCAATTTCGAGAAAGAACCCGAGCAGCGCGGGAAACACAATCGCAACCGGATTCGCCGTAATATCCGGCGAGCCCTGCGCGACCCAAATGCCGATGATGTTGGTGACGATACCGTAGGCATACGAAAGCAGACCGATGGCGACGATGGTGAGGGTATGGCTCATGCCTTCTTCGTTATAGACCAGCTCGATAATCGTCACCGCAATCGCGAGGACATATCCAATCCAGATATATTGCGGCAGCACAAAATTGAAACCGTCCACCGAGAATTGCACCGAGACAAACCACAGCACGATGGCAACGCCAATCGCCAAAAGATGAATCAGTTGTTCGTAACGCTTTTCCGTCATTTTTTTCTTCCTTTCCCTCTACTACAGCGTTACCTGTAAAATACACTCTGCCATTTGCCGCATATCGGTTGCGGCTTGCGTATAAATCTTACATCAGAATCGCCAAATGGGCGAAAATTTGTTCTACGGGGGCGCTCCGCGCGCGGTTTGCCGTATTTTCTGGGAAAACTTTAATGCGTTTTGAAAATCAAGTCATCTGGCTCACCGGCGCGTCGTCGGGCATCGGCGAAGCGTTGGCGTACGAATTTGCCAAACAAGGCGCGCGGTTGATTTTGTCGGCGCGGCGCAAGCGTGAATTGGAACGCGTGCGCGGGCAATGCGCGGGGAACGGCGCAGCGACCGTTCCATATGTTTTGCCGCTCGACGTGGCAGATTTGGAAAGCATTCCGCACAAGGCGGAACAGGCGCGCGCGCTGTTTGGACGCATTGACATCCTCGTCAACAACGCGGGCATTTCGCAGCGCGGGCGCGTCGCGGAAACGGACATGGTCGCCTTGCAGCGCGTCTTTCAGGTGAATTTTTTCGGCGCAGTCGCGCTGACCAAAGCCGTGTTGCCCGAGATGCTGGAACGGCGCGCGGGACAAATCGTCGTCGTGAGTTCGCTCACCGGAAAATTGCCCGTTCCCAAATACGCCGCGTATTGCGCGTCCAAACACGCGCTGCAAGGATATTTCGATTCGCTGCGCGCCGAAGTCGCACGCGCGGGCATCCAGGTCACGCTCCTTTTGCCCGGCTTTGTGCAGTCCGAGCTCGGCAAAAATAGTCTGGACGCGCACGGCAATCCGCGCAACAAACCTACGCCATCGAGACGCGCGATGCGCGCGGAGGATGCCGCGCGCAAAATGGTTCACGCCATCGCGCAAGGCAAAGAAGAATACGCATTCGGCGGCGTCGAACGCTTTGCCGTGCCCGCGCGCCAATTTGCGCCGTGGTTGTATTCCTATGCAATCAAACGAATCAAAACATGATGAAACTCTCTGTGTACGGCAGTACCACTTGCGAAGATACCGCGCTCGTCCGCGCGCGTTTGCGCGCGTTGAACATTCCGTTCGCGAGTTTTGACCGCGAAGAGGATGCGCGCGTGGACGCGGTTTTGGAAAAATGGAATCACGGCAATCGCATCACACCGACCTTGATTTTTGGCGCGGACGAAATCGTGATTGCCGAACCGTCCATTGAAATGTTGGAAGACACGCTGCGCCGCGCGGGCTACGCGTTCGAAACGCCGCGCGCGGTATCGGTGGGCGGCGAGCGCAAGAATCAACGGATGCGGAATTTCACGCTGCCCGCGTCCGACGGTGCGACGGTGACGTTGTACAAATTGGGGCGCGGCAGACGCGCGGTCGTGCTTTTTGTGGACGACGTGAACGACCGCGCGAGTCAGGGATACGCGCGTCAAGTGACGCAGCCGCGCGCGGATTTGGAATATTACAATGCCGTGCCGTTATTCGTGGTCCACGCCGATTTGGAAACGACAACGCGTTGGGCGCACGAATTTGCGCGCGGGTATGCCGCCCTGTCCGATGCGGACGGACGCGTGCATCCGCAATTCGCCGCCGATTTGGGCGTAAACGTTTCCGACGCGCTGCTGGTGATTCTCGACGCGTATTGCGCGCCCCGCGCGTTTTCATTCGCGCCGAACGCGGGCGGTTTGATTGCGCCCAACGAAATTTTGGAATGGCTGCGTTTATTGGATTGCGAATGCGACGAATGAGGGATTGAAGTGGAGTGGTCCGTGTGACCGCTTAATCATTCACGCGCAGGCGATAGCCCACGCCCGGTTCGGTGACAATGTAGCGCGGGCGCGTCGCGTCGGGTTCGATTTTTTTGCGGAGATTGCTGATGTTGACGCGCAGCATGTGCATTTCCTCTGCATAACCGACGCCCCAGACGGCGCGCAAAAGCTGATGGTGCGTCAAGACCTTGCCCGCTTCTTGCACCAACGCGCGCAGCAAATCATACTCGGTCGGCGTGAGCTGAATTTCTTTATCGTTGATGCTCACCACGCGTTTTGCCAAATCCATTTTCAACGCGCCGGTTTGAAAAATCGGTTCGTTCGCGCTCTTGGCGGCGCGCCGCAGCGCCGCGCGCAAACGCGCCAACAATTCCCCCGAACCAAACGGCTTGGTCAAATAATCGTCCGCGCCCGCGTCGAGCGCGGCAATTTTGTCGGCTTCACTGCCGCGCACGGACAAAATAATAATCGGCGTATGCGACCATTCGCGCAGCATGCGCGTGACCAGTACGCCGTCCATATCGGGCAAGCCGAGGTCGAGAAAAATCGCGTCGGGACGCTGCGCCGCCGCTTGCGCCAGCGCTTCTTCGCCGCGCGCCGCTTCCAAGACGGTGTACCCGTGCGCGGTCAACACGGTGCGCAAGTAACGCCGAATCGCGGGTTCGTCGTCCACCACCAGAATGCGAGCACCTTCAGACATTTGCGTCTAGACCTGATACAACAGGGTCAAGGTTTGAGCGGCAGGGTAAACGTAAACATCGCCCCCCCCCCCAACCGATTTTCCGCCGTAATCATCCCGCCGTGCGCCTCGATAATGCCGCGACAAATCGCCAGCCCCATGCCTGTGCCGCTCACCATATCGGGGCGCTGGGCGCGATAGAATTTGTCAAAGATACGCGGCAAATCCTCCGCAGGAATTCCCGGTCCGCGATCCGTGACCAGAACTTGGACGTGCTTGGTCAAGGCGCGCGCGCTGATTTCAATCGGCGAGGTGCGCGGCGAGTATTTTAGCGCATTGTCAATCAGATTGACCAATACCTGCACAATCAATCCAAAATCCATCGGCACGAGCGGCAAATCCTCCGGCACGTCCACGCGCACCGTGCGCCCTTGCAGGCGGCGCTCGAGCTGTTCCAGCGCCGAGCCAATCGCGTCCTGCATATCGGCGGGCGCGCGGATGATACGCAGTGCGCCCGCTTCGAGCCGCGTCATGTCCAGCAAGTTGCCGACGAGCCGGTTGAGGCGTTCGGTCTCTTCGCGCGCGTTTTCAAGCAGCGCCTGGCGCGCCGATTCGTTCAAGGCGCTGCCATCCTCTTGCAGACTCGTGAGCGCGCCTTGAATGGAGACCAACGGTGTGCGCAAATCATGCGAAATCGAATTTAACAGCGCCGTTTGCAGATTCTCGGTGGCGCGCATCACTTCGGCTTGACGCGCTTCTGCCGCCAACTGTACACGCTCCAGCGCGGTCGCCGCAAGCGACGCGAACGTATCAAACAAACGACGCTGCGCGGGAGTAAGATTCGCGCCCGATTCACTGCGCGCGACGCCGATGACGCCCAAAACGCCGCGCGCCGTTCTCAATGGCACAAAGCGCATTTGCGCGGCGGGCAGTGTATCGGTGTCGCGCCCCGCCGGCTGCCCATGCTCGAACGCCCACGCCGCGACCGCGCGTTCGTTCTCATCCACAATCAAATCGTCGCCGCGCAGCTGTTTGAGTTCTCGATTGGGCGCCAGCGGAAGCAAGACCGTGATGCGGCGCCCAAACATCGTCGCCGCGTTGGTTTTGAGCGCGCGCAAAATGTCGTCCAAATCACTCGCCACCGCGAGGTCGCGGCTCAACGCGTACAGCGTAGCATTTTCTTGTTCCCGCTGCTGCGCCGCATCGGCTTGTTCGCGCACACGCACGGTAAGTTCGCTGACCACAAGCCCGACAATAAACAACGCGAGAAAGGTGAGCACATATTCCGCATCGTCCACGACGAGCGTGTAACGCGGCGGCACAAACAAAAAATCAAACGCCAGCACCCCAAGTCCGGAAGTCAGTACCGCCGGTCCGCGTCCGAGATACAACGCGGCAATGACTACCGCGAGCAGGTAAAACATGACCAGATTGGTTTGCGAAAACAGCGGGTCAATCGCAAAACTCAATGCCGTCGCTCCGCCCACGAGCAGAATCGCGAGCCCATAGCGGCGCAGCAGGCGATGGGGAACCCACGCTTCGCGCGCAGGTTTTGCCGCGCGTTCCGCTTCGGAACTGACGACGTACACGCCGATTTCGCCGCTCGCGCGAATCAACTGCTGCACCAACGAGCCGCGCAGCCGTTCCTGCCACAGCGGTTGCATCGGCTTGCCGACGATGATTTTCGTCACGTTGTGCGCGCGGGCAAATTCCATCAGCGCGGGGACCACATCGTTGGCGGCGAGCGTTTGCGTTTGCGCGCCGAGCTCTTGGGCGAGACGCAGCGTCCGCGTTATTTGATCGCGCTGCGCTGGCGCAAGCCGCAACTGTTCCGGTGTTTCGACAAACACAACAAACCACGGCGCATTCAATTCGTCGGCGAGGTAACGCGCGCGCCGCACCAGTTTTTCGCCCAAACTGCTAGGGCTGACGACCACCAACAAACATTCGCCCGCCGCCCACGGTCCGGAAATCGCGCGCGTCTGCATGTAATCGCGCATCTGGTCATCCACGCGCATCGCCGCGCGCCGCAGCGCAATTTCGCGCAGCGCGATCAGATTCCCTCGACGGAAAAAGCGGTTGAGCGCGCGTTGGGCTTGCTCGGGGACGTACACTTTGCCCTCGCGCAAACGCTGGAGCAATTCGTCCGGCGGCAAATCCACCAATTCGATTTCGTCCGCCGTGTCCATGATGCTGTCGGGCAATGTTTCGCGCACAAAGACGCCTGTGATTTGCGCGACGACATCATTCAACGATTCGAGATGCTGGATGTTGAGCGTAGTGTACACATCAATGCCGGCATCCAGCAACTCCAAAACATCTTGCGCCCTTTTCGGATGACGCATTCCCTCTGCGTTCGTATGCGCGAGTTCATCCACGAGCGCGAGCTGCGGTCTGCGCGCGAGAACGGCATCCAAATCCATATCGGTCAAGGTGATGCCGCGATATTCGATTGTCTTGCGCGGGAGAATTTCCAACCCCTCGAGCAGCGCGTTGGTCTCGGCGCGTCCATGCGTTTCGACATACGCGACGACCACATCTACACCTTGCGCCTTGCGTTGGTGCGCGGCTTCCAGCATGGCGTACGTTTTGCCGACGCCCGCTGCGTAACCGAGAAAGATTTTGAGTTTGCCGCGCCGACGCGCCGGGGTTTCCTCTTTCACACGTGCCAAAAGCGCGTCAGGGCTGGGACGATCCATTTGATCCTATTGTACCGCATCCAGCGCGAGATTCAATTGCAGCACGTTCACACGCGGTTCGCCGAGAATGCCAAAGGTGCGACTTTCGGTGAATTGCTCCACCAATGCGCGCACGCGCGCTGTATCCATATGGCGCGCGCGCGCGACGCGCGCCACTTGATAATCTGCCGCCGCGACGCTGATGTTCGGGTCGAGTCCGCTTGCCGATGCCGTGACGAGGTCCACCGGAATCGGCGCGGTGTTGCCCGGGTCCGCCGCGCGCAAGGCGGCGATGCGCGCTTGCACCGCGTCGAGCAACGCGGGGTTCGTCGGACCCAAATTCGAGCCGCTCGACGCCGCCGCGTTGTACGGAAAGGGAACGGTCGCGGAGGGACGCCCCCAAAAATATTTCGGGTCGTCAAAAGGTTGTCCAATCAGGGTTGAGCCGACGACCGTGCCGTCTCGCATAAGGAGTGAGCCATTCGCTTGCGCGGGAAACAGAATTTGCGCGCCCAGCGTAATGACAAACGGGTAAAGGATACCGGTCAGAACCGTAAAGATGACGAGCGCCGCGAGCGCCGGTCTCAGTTGCGAAATCATACAGAATGCCTCTGCCAGAAACCATTTTCACATGGAGGTTCGCATCAATAGGATTTGCCCTGCGACGTAATCACGCGTGAAATGCGTACGACCTGCGCGGCGATTTGCTCGCGCATGTAGATGTGCGTCGGTCGAAAGCGCGCCGAACCGAAACCGGACCTTGGAATTGGACTCGGCGCGGCAGACGGAATGGCGTGCGAACGCGGGGCGCGGATGCGGCGATAGAGTTTCGCGCGCAAGCGTTTTTCGTCCGCGTACTCGGCGCGCAGAATCGTTCCCGCGTTCGCCTTCATCCACAATGTCATTCCGCCAAACGCGCCCACCACGACGATAATCGCCGCCGTTGTCTTGACCCAATTCAGCCAGTGCGTTTGACTGACCGCGAGCAGGGCAATCAGCATCAGCGGCACGGTCGCATACAGCATCCACCATTTCGGTCGGCTCGCGTACATATTCCGCCTCCTCACGCCAAATGCAGCCCCACCAAAATCAAATCAATGAGTTTGATGCCGATGAATGGCGCAATGATTCCGCCGACGCCATAAATCAACAAATTGTCGCGCAGCAGCTGCGCCGCGCCGACGGCGCGATACGGCACGCCGCGCAGCGCCAACGGAATGAGTGCGACGATGATGAGCGCGTTAAAGATGACTGCCGAGAGCACCGCGCTTTGCGGTGTCGCGAGTCCCATAAAGTTCAGCGCTTGCAGCGCGGGATAGGTCGTCGCAAACGCGGCGGGAATGATGGCAAAATATTTTGCCACGTCGTTGGCGATGCTGAATGTCGTGAGCGCGCCGCGTGTCATCAACAGCTGTTTTCCAATTTCGACAATGTCAATCAACTTGGTCGGATTGCTGTCCAAATCAATCATGTTCGCCGCTTCGCGCGCGGGCTGTGTGCCCGTGTTCATCGCTACCGCCACATCCGCTTGCGCCAGCGCGGGCGCGTCATTTGTCCCATCGCCGGTCATCGCAATCAGACGACCGCCCATTTGATACTTGCGAATCAATTCCAGTTTTGTCTCGGGCGTCGCCTGCGCGAGAAAATCATCTACGCCCGCTTCTGCCGCAATCGCCGCCGCCGTGAGCGGATTATCGCCCGTAATCATCACCGTCTTGATACCCATTTTGCGTAGATGCGCGAAACGTTCTTTGATGCCGCCTTTGACAATGTCTTTTAAATGAATCACGCCCAGCGCCTGTCCGTTTTGCGCGACGACGAGCGGCGTGCCGCCGTTTTTTGCGATGTGTTCGACCGCCGCGTAGAGTTCCGACGGAACATTGTTGCCATTGGACGCAATGTACTGCATCACCGTATCCGGCGCGCCTTTGCGAATTTCGCTGTGGTCCAAATTCACGCCACTCATCCGCGTTTGCGCGGAAAAGGGAATAAACTCCAAGCCCTCCGTATGTTCGCGCCCGCGCAGGTTATATTTTTCTTTGGCGAGCACGACGATGCTGTGTCCTTCCGGCGTTTCGTCGGCAAGCGAAGACAGTTGCGCAGCTTCGGCGAGTTCGCGTTCGCTGGTGTTACCCACCGGAATGAATTCGACCGCTTGCCGATTGCCCAACGTAACCGTTCCCGTTTTGTCCAGCAGCAGCACGTCCACATCGCCGGCAGCTTCGACGGCGCGTCCCGACAGCGCAATCACATTGCGGCGAATTAGACGGTCCATGCCCGCAATGCCAATCGCGGACAAGAGCCCGCCAATCGTCGTCGGAATCAAGCACACCAACAATGCGACCAACACCGTAATCGTGATGGGCGTGCCGGTTCCGGCAGATTCGACGCTGTACAATGAAAACGGTAAGAGCGTAATGCACACGCCGAGAAAAATGATGGTGAACGCGGCGAGCAAAATATTCAACGCGATTTCGTTCGGGGTCTTTTGGCGTTTCGCGCCTTCGACCATCGCAATCATCCGCTCCAAAAATCCTTCGCCCGGATTCGCCGTAACGCGCACCACCAGCCAATCAGAAAGCAGCCGCGTGCCGCCCGTGACCGCGCTGCGGTCGCCGCCCGCTTCGCGAATTACCGGCGCGCTTTCGCCGGTCACCGCGCTTTCGTCCACCGACGCAACGCCCTGAATCACCTCACCGTCAGCAGGCAAAATATCGCCCGCTTCGACGAGATACACGTCGCCTTGATGCAATTGATTGGACGGTATCAGCGTAAACGACGGACGTGTGTTTGGCGTAAGCCTCACATCACCGCGTAATTTTTTCGCTTGCGTTTCTCGCCGCGCCAGACGCAAGGAATCGGCTTGGGCTTTGCCGCGTCCTTCGGCGAGCGCTTCGGAAAAATTCGCAAAGAGCACCGTGAACCACAGCCACAGCGCAATCGCGCCGATGAAGGTGGGCGCGGCTTCGCCCGCGCCGAACAACGCCTGCACGAACAACAGCGTCGTCAACACGCTGCCGATTTCGGCAACGAACATGACCGGGTTGCGCGCCATGCGGCGCGGATCGAGCTTGCGAAACGCGTCCACGAGCGCGCGACGATACAACGTTTGCTGTTGATGTGTTTCTTTTTTGAGTTTATCCATGGATTACCATTGAATTGAATTCAACGTCTGCGCAAGGCGTAGGAAAAAACAATACCGTCGGAATAGTGTTCGCCATTTGCTTTGTTTCTCAAAAGTCAACATGAACTCGGTTCACCACCAAGGATGAAAATCTCCCCTCGCCCCTTGGGAGAGGGGCTGGGGGTGAGGGGCTATTGTCGAATCAGGCATTGTTTAGGCATCAAATTCGCTTCGATGATCCTTTTCTCTATCCGCCAAATAACATCAGATGTTCCACAAGCGGACCGAGCGCCAATGCCGGAATGAAATTGAGCGCGGCGACGATCAGGACAACGGCGATAAGCCAGCCGATAAACAGCGGCGTGTGCGTCGGCAAAGTTCCCGCGCTCGGCGGAACGGTCTTTTTGCGCGCGAGAGCTCCCGCCAACGCGAGCATCGGGATGCTCAGCCAATAGCGCGCAATAAGCATCGCCATGCCGCCCAAGATGTTGTAGAACGGCGTATTCGCATTGAGCCCCGCAAACGCACTGCCGTTATTGTTGCCCTGTGAAGTGAACGCGTAAAGCACCTCGCTAAAACCGTGCGGTCCGGGATTCAAGATGCTTGCTCTACCTGCACCCAACGAGAGTGCCAGCGCGGTCAAGCCCAACACCATCAACGGCATAATCAAAATCGCGAGCGATGCCATTTTCATTTCATACACTTCGATTTTCTTGCCGAGATATTCCGGCGTGCGTCCAACCATCAGCCCCGCGACAAAAACGGCGACGATGACCAGCGCGAGCATTCCATAAAGACCCGAACCGACGCCGCCAAAAATCACTTCGCCCAATTGCATCATGAGGAGCGGGACCAAACCGCCGAGCGGCATATACGAATCGTGCATGGAATTGACCGCGCCGTTCGACGCGGCAGTCGTCACCGTCGCCCACAGCGCGGAATTGGCAATTCCGAAGCGGACTTCTTTGCCCTCCATGTTTCCGCCGGGGGACGTGTCCGTCATCGTTTGATCTACGCCGAGCTTTGCCAAGAGTGGGTTCGGGCTGGATTCCGTCCACACTGCGAGCGCGAGAAACGCGACGAAAATAATTGTCATCGCGGCGAGAATCGCCCAGCCCTGCCGCGTATCGCCGACCATCTTGCCAAAGGTGTAACAGAGCGCGGCAGGAATCAGCGGAATGGAAAGCATCTCCACGAAATCCGAAAGCGGCGTCGGATTTTCAAACGGATGCGCGGAATTCACATTGAAAAAGCCGCCGCCGTTTGTGCCGAGCTGTTTGATCGCAATTTGTGAAGCTGCCGGACCGACCGCAATGATTTGTTGCGACACCGCGCTGCCGTTCGCATCGGTAGTCGCCTGCGCCAAATTTGCCGTAACGTACGGACGCAGCGTTTGCACGACGCCCTGTGAGACCAACACCAGCGCAAGCACAATAGACAGCGGCAGGAGAATGTACAACACCGTGCGCGTCAAATCGGTCCAAAAATTCCCCAACGTTTGCGCGTTGTGGCGCACAAAACCGCGAATCACTGCCGCCAGCATTGCCATGCCCGTCGCCGCCGAGACAAAATTTTGCGCCGTGAGCGCGACCATTTGCGTGAGATAACTCAAGGTCGTCTCGCCGCCGTAATCTTGCCAATTGGTGTTGGTCACAAAACTCACCGCCGTGTTCCACGCGCCATCGGGCGACACCGCGCCGAGCGACGCGGGATTCAACGGCAAAAAGTTTTGCGCACGCTGCACGAAATACACGAGGAGCAGTCCCGCGAAATTAAACACCAGCACCGCGAGCGCGTACGTCTGCCAACCCATTTCATCTTCGGGATGGATGCCCAGCAGCCGATAAATGAATCGTTCAACCGGGCGCAGCGCCGCATCGAGAAATGTGCTCTCGCCTTGATATACGCGCGCCATGAACGCGCCCAACGGCTTGACGAGCGCAATCAGGACGACGAAATAAAGCACGATTTGCAAAATGCCAAAAGGTGTCATCCGAACCACTCCGGTTTGAGCAGCGCCGCAAACAAATACCCAAGCAGCGCGAGCGAAACAAGCCCGATAAGCACGTACATGAAATTCATTTCATTTGCCCTCCAGACGTTGACAGAGCGCCATAAACCCCAGCGTCGCGGCAAACATCAAGAGCGTGATACCGAACATCAACAAATCAGCCATCTCCGCCTCACGTACAAGCAAATGTTCCACTCTGCGGGCAAGTGGAACACATCGGCACAGAATTGATTCTTGCCATGAGTGTAGCAGGAAAAGGGTCACGGAGGGGTCAAGAACGAGAGCGAGGAGGTCAAGAAAAAATCAAGAACAATCAAACCGTTTATGACATTCGTACCGTTTTCCGAATGATAGTTTGCCCTATCTTGCTTTAGCTTGCGCATATAAGCTGTGAGCAATGTCGAAAACGATTCCTACCTCGCTTGACACACAGTCGCTGGCGTTGGCGCATTTGTCCGAACACGAACGCGCAGTGCTGCGCGATGTGATTGTTACACGCGCGTATGAGGCGGGCGAAATCATTTTTCACGAAGGCGCGCCGAGTCGGCATTTGTGGTTCATCGAACACGGACGCGTCCGCCTTTTCAAAACGACACCGGACGGACACGAATTGACGGTCTGCATCGCGCGCACGAGTGACCGTTTTTGTCTCGGCACATGCCCGTTGTTCGACGGCGAACTCAGTCCCGTCTCGGCGCAAGCGCTGGAACCCGTCGTGTTAAAGCTGCTCGACAAACGCGCGGTCGAGACACAGATGACAAACGACGCCGCGCTGGGTATGGCATTCGGCAAAATGATGGCGGACCGCTATCGTCATTTTGCGCGCTTGACGACCGCACTTGCGCTCCACTGCATTCGCGTGCGTGTGGCAGATGCGCTCTTGTGTCAGGCAGGACTGGGCGGCGAACGCACCGCGCAGGGCATCGAAATGGATTTGGATTTAACCCAAGAAATGCTTGCGTCGTGTGTTGGCACCGACCGCGCCGTCGTCGCGCGCACACTGCTCCAGTTTGAGCGCGAAGGAATTCTACAGGCACAAGGCAAACACATCATCATTTACGATATTGCCGCTTTGGAGCACATGGTCAGCGCGCTGAATTAGCATGTTTCGTCCTTTTCCCGCAAACACAGAAACGCGTCCACTGCCGCGGTTCATTTCGAGTCGGCAAGAAAAAAGTGTGACATTTATCCTACATATGGGTCACATTTTTCTTTACAATCGGAACCGAAAGGCAGTTGGGAAATGAGCAGCCGCGTACAAGAATTCGAGACGCTATCCCTGTGGGAAAAGCTTTCCCCCGCCGACCGCGCCAAGTTGCGCGGACAGGTTCGCGTGCTGCATTTGCACGCGCGCCAAGTCTTGGTCAAAGACGGTGCCCCGTTCGCTGGTCTGCATATAGTCAAGTCCGGCAACCTCAAGCTTTGCCGCACCAGCAAAGACAAAGAACAGATTTTGGACATTCTCGGCCCCGGGGCGGTTGTTGACCCGATTCCTCTGTTCGACGGCGGCGCGCACGCCGTGACCGCCAAAACCATGACGCCGGTTGAAGTCTATTGCTTTTCACCGGAAGTGGCGCAAAAGTTGATTGCGGAATATCCGGCGGTCTTGAATGCGCTCCTAAACATCGTAAGTCTGCGCCTGCGGAAACTTGCCGCGCTCGCCAACGACCTCGCGTTCAAGGACGTTACGTCGCGGGTGTGCCGCGTCCTGCTGGAACAAGCCGCATTCGACGAGGTCGCTTCGGACGAGCACATGCTGGCGCGCCCGCTTACGCGGCAAGAGCTCGCCGCGTTGGTCGGTACCGCGCGCGAAGTCGCATGGCGCGCGCTCAAGAATCTCGAACGCGACGGGCTCATCGAAATTCACGGACAGCACATCACGATTCTGGATGCCGCCGCGCTCGCCTCACGCGCATAGCCCTTTTCCCCTCTGCCCTACCAAATATCCAACCTATTCATCACCGACGATTAACCGGCAACTCGCACTCACGTGCCGTTCCCGTGATCGTTGCGGGCGCGTTCGAGTATGCTCGGCTGCGAGGGTCTGACTCGGCTTGCAGACACACATACTCGGGTGTGCCCAATGAAACGAGCATCGTATGAAAAAAATAGCTGTACTCGTCACTCTCGGTTTGTTGGGCTTGCTCGTGATTGCCGGCTGTGGAAATCCCGTCCCGACGCCGGTGGGACAGCAGCCCGCCGTCAGCACCAGCGGCTTGCCCGCCGATGCCGCCGCTGTTGCGACGGAACGCGGTCTGTCACAAGACGACATTTACGCCGCGCTCAAAACCTATACACCTTCCGGACAACTTGACCCGTACATCATGATTGCGTCCGGCGGTCAAAGCGGTCAAGTGCTTGTAATTGGCATCCCTTCGATGCGCCTCTTGAAAACAATTGGCGTGTTCACGCCGGAACCCTGGCAAGGGTACGGCTTTGGCGGCTCGGGCAACAAGATTTTGGCAGAGGGCGATGTGAACGGCAAAGAGGTGCGTTGGGGCGACACGCATCATCCCGGTTTGTCCGAAACGAATGGCGAATACGATGGACAATTTTTGTTCATCAACGACAAGGCGAACGCGCGCGTGGCGGTGATTGACCTGCGCGATTTTTCGACGAAACAAATCGTCAAGAGTCCGCTGGCGATTAATGACCACGGCGGTTCCTTTGTCACGCCCAACACCGATTACATTATCGAAGGACCGCAATACGCCGCGCCGCTGGGTTGGGAATACGCCGACCTCAAAGATTACAAGGACAAATATCGCGGCGTCATGACGTTGTGGAAATTTGACCGCGCGGCGGGGCGCATTGATGAAACGCAATCGTTCTCCATCGAGCTGCCGCCGTACTGGCAAGACTTGTGCGACGCGGGCAAAAAAGTGAGCGACGGCTGGTTGTTCTGCAATTCGTTCAACACCGAACTCGCCACCGGCGGCATCGAGGACGGCAATCCGCCGTTTGAAGCGGGCACCGCCAAGAACGACACTGATTACCTTCACATCGTGAATTGGAAAAAAGCCGAAGAAGTGTACAAAGCGGGCAAGACCGACAAGATCAAGGACATGCCGGTCATTCGTCTCGACACCGCGATTAAAGAAGGCATTCTGTACTTTACCCCCGAACCGAAATCGCCACACGGCGCGGATGTGACGCCCGGCGGCGAATATATCGTCGTCGGCGGCAAACTCGACCCGCACGTCACGATTTATTCGTTCGACAAAATTTCGAAAGCCATCGCGGCGATTAATGAAGGCACCGCGTCCAAAGACGCGTACGGCGTGCCCGTCATTCCGCTCGACCAAAGTATGGAAGCGCAGGTAGAACTCGGACTCGGTCCGCTGCACACGGTTTTTGACGATAAAGGGTATGCGTACACTTCGCTGTTTCTCGATTCCGCCGTCGCGCGTTGGACGCTCGGCGGAGCGTATCAGAGTTTGCACTCGGAAGCAGCGTGGACGCTCGTGCAAAAACTGCCGGTGCAATACAACATCGGTCACATCGCCGCCGCCGAAGGCGACACCGCTTCGCCCGACGGAAACTATGTCGTCGCGCTGAACAAGTGGAGCATTGACCGCTTTGCCAATGTCGGACCACTGCTGCCGCAAAATTTCCAATTGATTGATACGAGCAAGCCGGGCGACCAGATGAAAGTGTTGTACGACATGCCCATCGGCAACGCCGAGCCGCATTACGCGCAAATCATCAAGGCGGACAAACTCAAGGCGTGGGAAGTGTATCCGGTCGGCACAAATGCGGAAACGATGCAAAAAGACCCGAACGCGATTACGTCGCCCGACCAAGCCAAAATCGTCCGCAACGGCAGCAACGTCGAAATCTGGACGGCGGTCATTCGCTCGCACTATACGCCCGAGCACGTCAACATCAAAAAAGGCGACCACGTCGTTTGGCACTTGACCAATCTCGAACAAACACGCGATGCGACGCACGGTTTCGCGGTGCCCGGCTACAACATCAATCTCTCGCTCGAACCCGGCAAGACCGAAACGATTGAATTCGACGCGGATATGTCTGGCACGTTCGCGTTCTACTGCACCGAGTTTTGTTCGGCGCTGCATCTCGAAATGATGGGCTATATGTTGGTCGAGCCGTAAAGACCGTAGGAACAAGGCAGAAGGCAGTAAGCAGTAGGCAAACGGGAAACAAAACCTGCCGACTGCCTACTGCCCACGGCTTACTCTTTCACGATGAAAACTTTTTTCGTTTCGCTGTTCGGTCCGGACATTCGCGTCGAATTGCCCGATGGGAGCAAACGCCCGCTCAACGATTACTTGCTGCCCAACGCCATTTTCACCATTGCCGCGCTCTTGTTGATGGCGTCTACGTTTCTTCCGTACTGGCGCATGACCATGACCGCGCCGCAGTATCCCAAAGGACTGCACGTGAACGTGTACGTCAATCATCTCGAGGGCGACATGCGCGAGATTGACGAACTCAATCATTATCTCGGCATGCCGGTGCTGGATGCGGGCGGACAGCTCGAGCGCTCGTTCGCCTTGGTGGCGATTGTGGCGTTGGGGTTGGTGCTGGCGGCGAGTGTCTTTGTGCACAATCAATTCGCGGCGCTGTTGGCGCTGCCCGTGATTTTGTATCCCGCGATTTTTGTGGCGGACTTGTATTCCATCCTGTACACGTACGGTCATTCGATTGACCCCAAGTCCGCGCTCGGCAGCGCCATCAAACCCTTCACCCCCCCCTTGGTCGGGGTGGGCAAAGTGGGACAGTTCGGCACTATCGCCGAATTTCAAATCGGCTTTCTCATCGCCATCCTCGCGGTGGGGGTGGTCTTGATTGGATTGTATTTTCATCGGCGCGCGTACAAGCCCGTCGTGGATGCGCGCAAGCGATTGTCGCAGCAACATGCGGCGGAGACAACGACGGCGGCAGTCAACGCATGAACAGTTTCAACCGCGCAGCGTCACACACCGCGCAAGAGTTTCGCCCGTCCGCGCCACGGCTAGTACCAAGTCACGCGAACTGTCATTTCGAGCGGACGCGAGAAATCTCATCCGCCCGCGCAAACCGAGATTGCTCACTCCGCGTTCGCTCTGTTCGAAATGACAGTTGGCGGTCAATAGACTTGGCAGCCGCCCTACCCTCCGCGCTGCTCGCGCTGGTGATTTTCTTGACCCTGCTGCTGCTCGGAACGCGCAGCGCCTCCGCCGCCGCGCGCCTCGTCGTTTCGCCGCACGGACCGTACACGACGATTCAAGACGCGCTGCGCGACGCGCACGCCGGCGATGTAATTCAAGTGCAGGGCGGAATCTATCGCGGCAATGTCGTGGTGGACAAATCCATCCTTCTCGAAGGGGTGGACCATCCCGTGCTCGATGCGGAAAATCGCGGCACCGTCGTCACCCTCAACGCGCCGGACGTGACCGTACGCGGTTTTGAAATCCGCAACAGCGGCAGTGAACCTGACCGGGACCACGCGGGCATCACCGCCAACGCGCCGCGCGCGACGATTGAAAACAATACGCTGCGTCAGGTGCTGTTTGGAATTTTTATCGCGCAAGCGGCAGACTCGATTGTGCGCGGCAATGATGTGACGAGCAAAGACGAATACGACAGCGGACGCAAAGGCGATGCAATCCGATTGTGGTACAGTCCGCGCGTGATCGTTGCCGACAATCACGTGCATCATGCGCGCGATGTCGTGGTGTGGTATTCGCAAGGTGTGCAGATTCAAAACAATTTGATTGAGCACGGACGCTATGGCGTGCATTTGATGTACTGTGACGACGCGCGCATTGAAAACAATCGCGTGCGGAACAATTCCGTCGGCGTGTATTCGATGTATTCCCAAAACATTCTCCTGCGCGGCAACGACGTGCGCGGGCAGCGCGGTCCCAGCGGTTACGCGTTGGGGTTCAAAGACACCGGCAACGTGCGCGTCGAAAACAATTTGCTCGTGGACAATCGCGGCGGGATTTTTATGGACGGCACGCCGTTCAGTCCCAACGACACGGCGCATTTCGAGCGCAATGTGTTTGCGTTCAACGACATCGCCGTGACGATGATGCCCGCGGTACGCGGCGCAGATTTTTCCGACAATGTATTTTGGGAAAACATCGAACAGATGGCGGTGAACGGCGGCGGCGCGAAAGCGGAGGCGAACCGCTGGCGCAGCAATTATTGGAGCGATTACGCGGGACTGGACGCGAACGGCGACGGCTTGGGCGATACGCCGTATGTGGCAGAAAAATTTTTCGAGAACATGACCGACCGCGAACCCATGCTGCGCGCGTTGATGTACTCGCCCGCCGCGCAGACGCTCGAATTCGCCGCGACGTTGTTTCCGCTCGTCAAACCGCTGCCAAAATTGCGCGACGCCGCGCCGCGCCTCGTCCCCCCCCCCTTGCCCGCGAATGTGGAGACCGCGCGCGGCAATCCGACCGAAACCCTTCTGCTTTCGGCGTGCCTGCTCGGCGCGGCGCTCGGTATCGGAGCGCTCACGCGACGACGTGGAGAAACGCGTATGCCCACACAAAACGATGTTGTTCCTCAAACGGTGACCAAACAAATGGATGCTTCGGCAAACGCGGTCGTCGTCCGCGCGGATGCGGTGAGCAAAGCGTACGGCAAAATGCGCGTGTTGGAACGCGTGAATTTTCAAGTGGGCACGGGTCAAGCGCTCGCCGTGTGGGGACCGAACGGCGCAGGCAAGACGACGTTGCTCAAAGCGCTGCTCGGACTCATTCCGTTTGAAGGCGAACTCATTGTTGCGGACATTTCTGTCAAGCAAAACGCCAAGCGCGTCCGCCGTTTTATCGGTTATGTGCCGCAAGAAGCGATGTTTTATGACTGGACGGTGCAGGCGACGATAGAATTTTACGCGCGACTCAAACGCGTGAATTCATCGCGCGCCGCCGTTTTGCTGGAACAATTGGGACTCGCCGCGCACGCGCGCAAAAATGTGACGGCGCTCTCCGGCGGATTGAAACAGCGGCTTGCGCTCGCGCTGGCGCTGCTCGCCGACCCGCCCATTCTTTTGCTCGATGAACCGACCGCGAATCTCGACACCCACGCGCGCGCGGAATATCTGAAATTGATTGCGGCGCTCAAGCAGCAGGACAAAACAATTTTGTTTGCCTCGCATCGCCTCGAAGAAGTGGAAATGTTGGCGGACGATGTCTTGTGGCTTGGCGAGCAAGGCGCAGCGCGTTTGATGTCGCCGGAAGAATGGCGCGCCGAAATCGCGCCCACCGCGCAATTGACCCTTTGGTTTGGCGAAGGACAACGCGAACGCGCGAACGAATTTCTGATTCGCCGCGGTTGGGACGCGCACATGAACGGACGCGGCACAGTGGTCGTACGCACGCGCGCGGAACAAAAATTGCGCGCGCTCCAAGAATTGCAGGCGCATGGGTTTCACGTGGATGATTTTGAAATCGAACGCGCGGAATAGACCGTCCATCGCCTTTTTGGACACGGATCACACAGATGCCCCAGATTTTTCAGATCGGAGCATCCTGTTGGCTCTCGGCGGGTGAATTATGGAACTAACATTGTTATGGATCATCGCGCAGCGTGAATTGCGCGAAGCGCTGCGCAACAAATGGCTTTGGTTTTATGCCGTCGGCTTCGGCGCGCTTGCGTTTGGCTTGGCGCAAGCGGGGATGGCGTCGGCGGGCTACGCGGGCTTGGGCGGTTTTGGGCGCACTGCCGCGAGTCTCGTCAATGCGTTATTGCTGTTTGTGCCGCTGATGGGTCTCACCGTCGGCGCGGGCGTGCTTGCGGGCGAACGCGAACGCGGCACGCTGCTGTATTTGCTCGCGCAGCCGGTGAATCGCGCCGAAGTCTTTTTCGGCAAAGCCTTGGGCGCCGCCTTGGCAGTCTTGGCGGCGCTGCTGTTGGGCTTTGGACTCGCGGGTTTGGGTTTCGCGTCGACAGGGGGGGGTGAGGGGGGGGGGTATCTCGCGCTCGGCGGTTTCGCCGCCCTGCTCACGCTCGCCTCGCTCGGAATCGGTTTCGTCATCAGCGCGCTCACGCGCAAAGCGGCAACCGCGTCCGGCGCCGCATTGATTGTGTGGCTCGCGTTGGTTTTCCTCGGCGACCTCGGCGTGATTGGCGCGACGTTGGCGTTTCGCCCCGCGCCGTTCGGAATGCTCACGCTGCTGCTGCTCAATCCGCTGCAAGTCTTTAAACTCGGCGCGATTTACAGTTTGCGTGCCACGCTCGATACACTCGGCGCGGCGGGACAATATGCGGCGCTCGCATTTGGCGCGAACCTGCCGTGGCTTTTGGCGGGCTTGTTGGTTGTGTGGATTGTCGTGAGTTTTGGAATGGCTTTCGCCTTGTTCAATCGCCAAGGCAGCGCGGGATAGAGAGGAAGATGCGATGAAGAAATTATTCGTGACGTTCGGCGTTTTGGTTTTGCTTGCATTCGGCGCCGCGTGCGGCAGCTCCAGCGCATTGCAGCCGCCCGAAATCTATTACGGGCACGACGTGTGCGAAGAATGCAGCATGATTATCAGCGATGCCAAATACGCGGCGGCGACCATTGACCTGAAAGGGAACGCACACAAATTCGACGACATCGGCGGCATGTTGATTTATCACATGGACCATCCCGAAGCGCAAGTGCGCGCGTGGTTTGTGCACGATTACAACACGGGCGCGTGGCTGCGCGGCGAAACCGCGTTCTATGTGCGCGCGGCGCTTGCCGATGCGCCGATGGGCGACGGCATTGCGGCATTTGCGGAGCGAACGGCGGCAGAAAATTTTGCCGCGCGCATGCAGGGACGCGTGTTTGGATTCGACGAACTGCGCGTGAACGTGCATCTCACGCTCCATGCCCAGCCATAAATCACAATCCAGGAAAATCCCTTGCCTTGCAGGGGGGGGGGTGAAAATCCCCTCGCCTCGTAGGAGAGGGGGCAGGGGTGAGGTCTGCAAAGGAGGATGCATGAACAAACTAGCGTTGCTATTGAGTATGTGGATGCTTGTCGCGCTCGCGCTGAGCGCCGCGTGCGGACCGGGCTTGAAAGGCGCGATTCCCACCGCTGGTCCGACACCCGCGCCAACGACGCGGGGCGATGCGGCGAAAGGGAAAATGCTCTTTGCCGGAACCTGCGCGTCATGTCACGGTCCCGATGCCAAAGGGCTGCCCAATCTCGGCAAAAATTTGGTTACGAGCACATTTGCCAAAGGGCTGAGCGATGCCGAGTTGGTCCGCTTTGTCACCAAAGGGCGTCCGGCGACCGACCCCGCCAATACCACCGGCGTGGACATGCCGCCGCGCGGCGGCAATCCGGCGCTCAAAGACAAAGACTTGTACGACATTGTCGCGTATATCCGCACGCTGGAGAAATAGCGTCATTTCACCTCCCCTCAAAAATCCGATGCGCTCGCACATGCCGTCGGATTTTTTTTGTACAGTGTCCGCGCAACGTTTGTTATAATTCAATGCGAGATGGAACCTGTCAATCCGTATATCGCCGGGAATCCTATCACCGGCGCGGAAATGTTTTTTGGGCGCGCGGACGTTTTTGAATTTATTGCGCAGGCGCTCGTCGGCAAACACCGCGACAATGTGATTGTGTTGTATGGACAGCGGCGCACCGGCAAAACGTCGGCGCTGTATCAAATGCCGCGTCGTCTCGGTCCGCGCTATGTTTCCATTTTTGTTGATTTGCACGGCTTGGCGTTGGAAGGACTCGACAGTTTTTTGTGGGGACTCGCCAATTCGATTGTGCGCGGGCTGCGGCGCGATTACCACATCGAATTGCCGCCGCCGGCGCGCCGCGCGTTTCACGCCAACCCGCGTCACGCGTTTGAAAATGAATTTTTGCCGCAGGTGTGGCACGCGCTCGGCAACCGTCATTTGCTCTTGATGTTGGACGAAGCGATTCGTTTGCAAGAACAAGTGCAGGCGCACAAATTGGAACCCGAAACCTTTACGTACTTGCGCTACTTGATGCAGCATTACGAACGCTTGAATTTTTTGTTCGCGCTCGGCGAAGGACTCGAAAGTCTGACCAAAGAATACGCGTCGCTTTTCAGCGTCGGATTGTACAAAAAAATTTCGTTTCTCGAACGCGACGCCGCGCTCGCGCTCATCACGCAGCCAGTGCAGGAATTTTATCGCGTCGACGCGTCCGCCAGCGAACGCATTCTCGAAATCACATCGGGGCATCCATACTTTACGCAGCTCTTGTGCCACAGCATTTTCAATCGCTGGCAGCACACGCGCACGCCGGAAATTGGCGCGGCGGATGTGGACGCGGTCGTCGAAGAGACCGTTGAACGCGGGCTGGCGGTGCTCAAGCATGTGTGGGAAGAATCCACGCCCGCCGAAAAAGCGCTGATGGCGGGCGCGGCGGCAGCGATGGGCGGCGGCAGCGGTTCCAATCAGCCGGTGCGTCCCGAAGCGATTGCGCGTGCGCTGCACGCGCAGCAAATCCACGTGCCGTCGGAAGAAAGCACGCAAGCGTACAAAGCGCTGCTCGCGCACGATGTGCTGGTCGGCGGCGAACAATACGCGTTTGCGGTGGATTTGCAGCGCATTTGGATTACCAAATACGAACGCCCGGAATGGGTGCGCGATGAAATCGGCGCCACCATTCGCCAATGGTCACCCCCCCCTCCACCCGTGCGCGTGCCGTCGCCCGAATATCCGACGCGGCGCGCGCCAGCGCGTCCGATTCCGCAACGCGCGTGGTGGTTCGGCGGCAGCGCGCTCTTGCTCCTCCTCGCGCTCGCGTTTTTACTGCCGCGTTTGAGTTTCCCGACGCCGCTGTTTACCGCTATGCAGCCCACCGCCACTGCGCCCATTCCCACGCCCACCGCATTCCCGACCCAAGCGCCGACGCGCCCCGCGCCAACGCGATTGCCACAAACCATTGCGCCGATACAAACCGCGACGCGCGTCACGCCCACCACGTCGCCCGCGCCGACGCCCCTTTTTGGCGCGGGCGTGAAAATTGTTTTTACGCGCGGCAATCCCGGCTGCTCGACCATCGGGCTGTTGGATTTGGATACAAAAATTGCCAAGACCTTTCGCCCCGCGCCGAACAATGAAGAACCGTCATGGTCGCCCGACGGGACGCAATTTGTCGCAAGCACAGGCGACTGCGACAATCAAGAATATCGCTTGACGATTTTTGACACTGCCACCGGCGAATCGAAACGCCTCGACACCCATTGCGCGCAAAGCATTGACCCGAATTGGGCTCACGACAATCGCATTTATTTTGCGTGCGGTCCGCGCGACAACAACGGCGAATTGTTTTCCATTAATCCCGACGGCACCGGTTTGCGCGATTTAGGCGTGAGCGCGCGGCGTCCCACCCTTTCGCCCGACGGAAGATATGTTGCGTACATGCGGCTCGATGATGCGGTGTGGCGCATTTGGGTGGGTACACTTGACGAGCGCAGCGCGTTGACCAATTTGAAACCGTTGCCGTTTCCTCAAGTTTTGGGCGGCGTCTATGCGCGGCAGCCCAAATGGAACAGCGACGGCACGCGTCTTTATTTCAACATCACCGACCAATCCACGCTCCGCGCGATAGCGCTGGCAAGCGTTGAGCTCGCGACGAATCGTACGACCGTTTCGTTTATCAGCGCCGACCCGAATACGCCGTTCGTGCGTCCCGTGTGCGGAAAAAATAATGTGTGCGTTGCCGGCGGCGCGAACGGCGGACTGTGGTTGTTGAAAGATTCCGACGGCACGCTGATTCCACAGCGTCAATTGACGTTTGGGGAAGATTACGGCGCGGATGTGTATCCTTGATGAAAGCAAATCCTTTTACGTACGGCAATCCTATCACCGACGCGTCGCGTTTTGTCGGACGCGCGCGGCAAATCGAGCAGGTGTACAGCCGCTTGCGCAATACGGAATTCGAATCGTCCGCGCTCGTCGGCGAACGGCGTATCGGCAAAACCTCGCTCCTCTATCATCTCGCCGACCCCAATGTGCGCCGCGCGCACGGACTCGACCCGCAGCGTTATCATTTTCTTTACGCGGACCTGGCGCTGCTCGATGCGACGACAACGCCTGCGCGTTTGTGGCAGTACTTGATGGGGCGCTTGAAAACATTGCTGCCCACGATTCCTTTCGCCGCGCCGATTGATGCTGCCGCGTTGGACAATTTTGCGCTGGCGGAATTTTTTGACCAACTCGACGCGCAGGGGCAGTCCATTGTTTTGCTGCTCGACGAATTTGAAAATGTGACGCGCAACGCGAATTTTGCGCCCGATTTTTTTTACGGGCTGCGCAGTCTCGCCATTCATCACAAACTCGCCTTGATTACGTCGTCGCGGCGCGAGCTCATCGAGCTCACGCATTCCAATGAAATTCGCTCGTCGCCGTTTTTCAACATCTTTGCCAGCATCAGCGTGCGTTTGTTTACCGACGACGAAGCGCGCCTGCTCATTGCCAACGCGTTGGACGGCAATGACATCGCGTTCGATGAGAGGGAAATCGCCGCGCTCTTGGATATGGCGGGCAACAGTCCGTTTTTTCTCCAAGCCGCGTGTCATTTTCTGTACGAAGCGTACGCGCAAGAATTCGCGCCCGACGCGCGGGAAAAATTTTGGCGCGCGGAATTTCGCCGGCAGGCAGCACCGCACCTCGCCGAATACTGGCGGCATTCGGATGTCAAAGAAAAAATCGTTCTCGCCGCGCTGGCTTTGTTGGAGCAGCCCCATTCTCCCGCCGCGCGCGCGTGGGACGCCCAACCATTGCGCGCATTGTGTGCGCGTTCCGAACGCGTTTTGGCGCATTTAGACAAACGCGGTCTGGTGCGCCGCCGCGACGCGCAGTACGCGCCGTTCAGCGCGTTGTTCGGCGAATGGATTGTGAACGCCCTGCCGGAGCAAACATTGGAAACGGAAGCGGGCGAGACCATTCCCTTGACGCAGGCGCTGCGCGAAGCGCTCGCGCAGGCGGATTGGCAAAGCGAACCGGAAACCGACGCGGAGACGCGCGCGGAGCTGCCGGCGGGACTTTCGCCGCGTGAACTCGAAGTGCTGGAATTGGTCGCGTCCGGTTTGAGCGATGCGCAAGTGGCAGCGAAACTGGTGCTGAGTCCGCGCACGGTCAGCACGCACTTGCAGTCCATCTACAACAAGCTCGGCGTCAATTCCCGCGTCGCCGCCACGCGTTTCGCGCTGGAGCATCGCCTCATTTCCAAAAAATAGCCGCGCATTGCGCCGCTGCCCGTTTACGTACCCGAAATACGTAGCCGATACGTACTTTATCCGATGTCACGTGCGCCCCATTTTCGTAGAATGGGGTGATGAATTCTTTCTTTTCCCCCGCGCGTCAAGCCGCGCCGCCGCACGCGACCCGTCCGTCCGGTGCGGACGAAACCAAATGGGTGCGCGCCGCGCAGCGCGGCGACATTCACGCATTCAATCAATTGATTTTGCGTTATCAGGAACGCGCGTATCGCGTGGCGTACCATCTTTTGCAAGATACGGTGGCGGCGACGAATGTGACACAAAGCGTTGTCACGCACGCGTTTCAAGCCCTGCGCGAAATGGGTAAGGAATCGTTTGAAATATGGCTGCTGCGTTTGCTGACGCAACACTGCGCCGCGTACCTGCAAGCCCACCCCGCGCCGCCGCCGCGCACGCCCCTCCAACGCGGCATGGCAAACCTTTCGCTTGTCGAACGCATTACGGTGGTGCTTGCCGACATTGAAAATTTCGCGCCGCAAGAGATTGCCCAAATCATGCGCACCGATGCGGCAACCGTGCGCGCGCGCACGAACCGCGCGCGCCGCGCGCTGCGCGATGTGTTGTACAATGTGCCAACATGACGCGTTCGCGCGCCGCCGTGGACGAAAAAAAATAAAACCCGGCGTTCCGTAAGGCGCGTCGGGTTTTGGTGTGTAAGGGTATGTGTAACTTGCGGCTGTGTTTATGGCTGCGCCACTTGCAGCGTCACATTCACCTCAAGCGTGATTTTGTCCTCGATGCTCAAAACGCGCGCCACGCGCGGCTGTGTCAATTGAAAATCTTCGAAGGTAAACGTTGTGGTCGCCTGACACGTGCCTTCTGTTTGGCTCGTTGGCGTGCACGTGACATCCCACGTTGTCGGTTTGGTGACATCGCGCACGGTGAGGTCGCCGGTCAGTTTGAAGGAAACGGGTCCGGTGGGCGGCAGCGTTGTGGGCAAGCCCGACGCGGAGGTCGGCACAAACGTTGCGGTTGGATATTGCGCTGTGTTCAAGGTGCTGCGTTGGATAAACCCATCGCGCAATGGTTGGTCGCTCTTGAGTGTGGTCAGGTCAACGACGAATTTGCTGTCCGCCGAAACGATAGTTCCGTCGGCTTTGCCGACGATGCTGCCCGTAATCGCGTTGGTGGTGCCGACCGCGTCGCTGGGCAAATTCACGCCCGCGAGTTGTTCGCGAACGCGGTAGCCAGCTTGGCTCTTGCCGGGCACAACCGTGAGGGTTACGGTGCCAGCCGTTGGGTTATCGCTGGTGGATGTCGGCGCGTTCGCCGCTGTTGCTGCCGATGTGGGCGCGTCGGTCGGCGCGGGCGCGTCGGTCGGCGCGGGCGCGTTCGTGGGCGCGACAGCAGCGGTGGGCGGCGCTGCCGTCGGGCTTGGTGTATTTGCGGCACAGCCCATTGCCAGCGCGAGAAATGCGGCTGCCGCGATTCCGGTCAAGACAAACCTGCGAAAGATTACTGCGTTTTGTTTCATTTTCTTGCCTTCTGAATGCGGAGCGAACAAAACATTCTGTATAGAAATGAAATGTAAGGGACGATATTTAATGGATGCCAAGAAATAGCTGAGAATTTGCTGAGTAGGGGGCGAAGCATTTTGCGATGCATCCGATAAATTGCGTCGGCGTAGCGCGGCAAAATGCTTCGCCCCTTGACCATCTACACAGTTGCTACGTATCAATCGGCAATATCTCCCAAAAATTGCAAGTTCGCGCCCTGAGATTGAAACCATCATGGCAAAGGAAATTCAACCGACGAACGCCAATCGCTTGCCAGCACGGTTTTAGGACAGATTCCGCCTTCGTCAATTTCAAAAAGTGATTGACAAAACGATGTTTGCTCTCGTATAATAGTTACCGTTACCGATAACATTCGCAGATTGGAGACGACATGGCTAAACGGGTAACTATCGAACACGTCGCGCAAACAGCAGGGGTTTCGAAACAAACCGTTTCGCGGGCGATTAATGGACGCGGCGAAATCAGCCCGGAGACGCGGGCGCGCATTTTGCGGATTGTTCAGGAATTGGGCTATCGTCCCAATCGCCTTGCTAACGCGTTTCATACCCAACAAACGCGCATGATCGGGCTGCTCGTCGCCGATATTGCCAACCCGTTTTTCGCCGAAGTGGCACGCGGGGTCCAAGATGCCGCGCGGGCGCGCGATTATCATGTGGTCGTTTGCAACACGGACGAAAATCCCGAAGCCGAAATCGAATTGATGGAGCATCTCGCGTCGCAGGGAATTGACGGCATCATCACGTTCACAACGCACGCGCCGTTGACGAATTTGTTGCGCTTTGCCGATTCGTTCAAACCCATTATTCTGGTCAATCGCCGCATTCACCACCCAAGTTTCCAAATCGTCATGTCCAATAATTTTCACGGCGCGCAATTGGCGGTGGAACACCTAGTTGCGGAGCACCGAAGAGAAATTGGAATGCTCTCGGCAGAGACGGTAGCGCTGGAAGACAGCGCGCGCGTGCGCGGCTTTCGGGAAACGCTGGTCAAACACGGATATGCGGACGATACCAGTCGGATTGCGCGCAGTCTTGCGACCGTCGCGGGCGGTTATGAAGCCGCGAAAAAACTATTTGCCGCGCATCCGGCGACCGATGGCATCTTTACCTATAACGATTTGATGGCGCTCGGCGCGATTCGGGCGTGCCACGATTTGGGGCGCCGTGTACCGGAAGATGTTTCCATCATCGGGTTTGACGACATTTATCTTGCGGCGATGTACTCGCCTGCACTGAGCACGATTCGGATTGACAAGCGCGCGATGGGGCGCGTGGCTTTTCAGCGGGTCATTGATGTGCTTGAACACCCCGACGAAACGTTTCCCGAAGTTGATTTGGACGTAGAATTCATCGCGCGCGAGTCCACCTTGCGCGTGTAAATTTCCCCAAATTCCCGAAGTTTTCGACCAAAGCTATTGACAAGCCAAATTTTTTGGCTTATAATCCCGTTATCGGTAACGTTACCGATAACGAAAGCGACAGCATAACATTTGAGACCCCAACCTTCTCAAATGTTAAGATTCAAGTTAGCGAAAGGGAGAACTCTATGACGAGTCAGGCACTTTCGCGGTCGCTTCCCCTCAAGCGCACCGCGTGGTTCAGGCAATATTGGAACCTCGAAACGCTTATCGCAGTCCTCTTTATCTTGCCTAGTCTCATTGGCTTTGTGGTTTTTTACGCCATCCCCACCGTTCGCGGCGTTTATATCAGTCTCACCAACTGGGACATGCTCACCGACGCGAAATTTGTCGGCTTGGGCAATTATACAAAACTCGTCGCTGACGCGCAGTTTTGGCGTTCTCTCCAAGTCACGGCGTACTATGTGCTGTTGAATATTCCGCTGCAAACCGCCATGGCAACCGTGCTGGCAGTCATGATGGACCGCGTTGCCAAATCGTCACTCGTGCGCGGAATTTTCGTCATGCCGTGGCTTTTGCCGCCGGTGTTGGTCGCCATGATTTGGCTGTGGATGCTTGACCCCACACTCGGTTTTGTGAATCAGATTCTTCAAGCCATCGGCATTGCGCGTCAACCTTTTTTGGGGTCACCCGATCAAGCGATGCCGTCTGTCGCGCTGATCAATAACTGGCAGTACACCGGTTACACCGCCCTACTCATCTTTGCCGGTTTGCAGACCATTCCCAAAGAAGTGTACGAGGCGGCAGCAATTGACGGCGCGTCCGAAGTACGCACCTTTTTCTCGATTACGATTCCGCTCCTGCGTCCCGTCATGGTCTTTGTGTTGGTTACGTCCATCATCGGCTCGTTCCAAATCTTTGACACGATTGCGGTGACGACCAAAGGCGGTCCCGTTGATGCGACGCGTGTCATCACCTGGTACATTTACGAATACGCGTTCAGCCGCTTTCAGATGGGCTATGCTACCGCGATTGCCTTTGCCCTCTTTGTCATTCTGATTCTGGCAACCATTATCCAAATGCGGATATTGAATGCGAATGAATCAGATCTCGCCTAAGGAGCAAACCAATGACAACCGCCACTCTGGACAAAACCCTTGCCAGCGGCGCGCTGCCGTCCAAGCGCAAACCGTTTCCCGTCGGCAAAATCATTGGCTATGTCGTGCTCGCCCTCGCCATTTTCGTCGTGCTCTTTCCGTTTTGGTGGGTGATTCGCACATCATTCTCCACACAGCGCGAACTGCTTTCCGACCCGACTTCGCTGCTGCCCGTTGGGTTCACGACCATCAATTACGAGCGCGTATTGGGCATGGTGGATACGGCGACCGCCGTCGCGGCAGGCGGCTCGGGACAAAAAATCAATTTCTTTTTGTACCTGCGCAACTCGGTTATTGTCGCCGCGCTCATCGTCGTCGGACAAACTTTTTTCAGCGCGCTCGCCGCGTACTCGTTTGCCCGGCTCAAGTTTCCCTTCCGCGACCAAATCTTTTTCGTCTATCTCTCCGCGTTGATGGTGCCGGGCATCGTACTGCTGATTCCCAATTTCGTGTTGATTCGACAGCTGCATTGGGATGACACTTTTTTGGGAATCATCGCGCCGACGCTTTTGATGTCGCCGTTCGCGGTCTTTTTCCTGCGCCAATTCTTTTTAGGCATCAACAAGGAACTGGAAGAGGCAGCCAGACTCGACGGCGCCGGTACCTTTACCGTTTTCGCGCGCGTGATTTTGCCCATCAGCATGCCGCCCATCTTTACGCTCGGGCTGCTCACGTTTGTCACCACATGGAACTCGTACTTGTGGCCCTTTTTGGTGGGCAAGACCGAAGATGTTCGCGTCTTGACCGTCGCGCTCGCGATTTTCCGCTCCCAAACGCCGCAAGGCGCGCCGGATTGGTCTGGCTTGATGGCGGCGACCATCATCAGCATGATTCCGACGCTCGTCCTGTTTATCCTTCTCGGACGCCGTCTCGTCAACAACATCCAATTTACGGGTTTCAAATAGCGCCACACACCGAATGGAATTCGACGAATGCGCCAAGTGCTTGAAAAACAATGCTATCACGCGGAACATTGTTCCACTGCCTTGTTTCTGCCAACGCCTTGTTGAAACGTCGCATTCCATTCGATGGAACGCCTGCCAAAAATTTGATGTACTGTGTCAGGCTTGTAGAACTCGTTTCCTTTACCTATCCAGCAAGGAGGTGCCGCACAACACAAGATTCATTCCTACACAGAAAAACAAAATTGACACGATTCACCAAGAATGGAGGAGAAGAAAATGTTTCGCAACAAATCGCTCTTTTTCGCGATGATGTTGGTCGTCATCGCCGCTGTCGCACTGACAGCTTGTGGCGGCAGCGCCGCGCCAACGCAAGCGCCCGCGCAGCCGACCGCCGCGCCCGCACAAGCGACCACCGCACCCGCGCAGCCGACCGCCGCGCCCGCACAAGCGACCACCGCACCCGCGCAGCCGACCGCCGCGCCCGCCGCAGGCGCTGTGGAATTGCGCTATGCGCTCTGGGATTCGGCGCAGCAGCCCGCGTACGAACAATGCGCCGCCGCATTCACCGCCAAAAATCCAAATATCACCATCAAAATCGAGCAGTCCGGTTGGGATGATTACTGGAACAGTATCCAAACCGGTTTCGTCAGCGGCAATGCGCCGGACGTGTTCACGGACCATCTCGCCAAGTATCCCGAATTCGCGCTCAAGAATCAGCTGGTTGACATTCAACCGCTGGTCGAACAGGATAAAGTAGAGACTAGCCAGTATCTGCCCGGTCTGGCGGATTTATGGGTGCGCGAAGGGAAACGCTATGGTCTCCCGAAAGACTGGGACACGATTGCGATTGTTTACAACAAGGACATGTTCAAGCAAGCAGGCATTGATCCCGCAATCATGAAAGACTGGACGTGGAACCCTAAAGATGGCGGCACGTTCGAAAAGACCATCGCTCAACTCACCCTTGACAAGAACGGCAAGAACGGTCTCGACCCGGCATTCGACAAGAATAACGTCGTGCAGTACGGCTTTATTTATCAAGGTTCGGGCGGCTTTGCCGGTCAGACCGAATGGAGCTGGCTCGCCGCAAGCAACGGTTTCAAATTCACCGATGGTCCGTGGACGACCAAGTACTATTACGACGACCCCAAGTTGGCAGAAACCATCCAATGGTTTGTCAGTTTGAGTGAAAAGGGCTATGCGCCCAAAGAAGAGGATGTCAGAAGCTTGGGCGCGGGCACATTGTTCCAATCCGGTAAAGGCGCAATGACCAGTGACGGTTCGTGGCAAATCAACAACTATGTCAACAATTCCAAGTTCCCGGTCGGTTTCGGTTTACTGCCGTCCGGTCCTGCCGGTCGCAAGAGTATGTTCAACGGTTTGGCGGACTCGATTTGGGTCGGTTCCAAACATCAAAAGGAAGCGTGGGAGTGGGTCAAGTTCCTTGCATCGCCCGAATGTGAAAATATCGTCGGTTCGACCGGCGTCGTGTTCCCAGCGATTCAATCCGCCGTCGAAAAATCGCTTGCCGTTCGCCAAGACAAGGGCATTGACGTAAGCGCGTTTACGACCGAAGCACTCGATCCGAACGGCACGTTCCTATTCCCTATCACCGACCACGGTTCGGAAATCCAGAACATTATGGGACCCACGATGGACAGCATTTATCTGGGTCAAGCCAAAGCGGCGGACGCGCTCAAAGCTGCGAACGACCAAGTGAACGCGTTGTTCAAATAAAAAACAAGTACGGATCCTGTTTCTCTCAAGGCGGTTGGAGTAACCCAGAGCAGGTTGCTCCAACTCGCCACCTGACAAGACGCGCGCATGTTTTTTTTACGCCAGCGCCGGCAGCGTTTGCTCATTGCGTTCGCGTGGCTGATGCTTGCAAGCTGTCGCGCAATGTCCCATCACACGTCTTTTGCCGATGCGCGCTCACTGATTCCACTGCATCCTGTCGGTGCGCCCGCTGCGGTTACACGTTCTGAAATTTCGCTCGCGCCGCCGCAAGCGTGTTCCAATGCCTTTATCACGCACACGCTCGACCACATCACACAAACGCACGGCGAAGCGGTACATCAATTTGAAACCAACGGCGCGGGCGTCGCCGTTAATGACTTGAATAACGATGGCTTACTCGATATTGTTTTTGCCAACTTGAACGGCAACGCGGAAATTTTTTGGAATCGCGGCAACTTGCTCTTTGACAAACAAATACTCGATGATTACAACACGCGCGCGGTTAACATCGTGGATGTGGACGGCGACGGACGAATGGATATTGTGTTCACGCATACTGCCAGCGGATTGAGCATTTGGCACAATGAAGGCGCGGACGGGGCACAAACGCGTTTTGTATTGCGTGCTCCGCGCGGCATTGCCAAACCCGCGTATGCGATGGCGTGGGCGGATCTAAACGGCGACGGCGCGTTGGATGTCGTCACCGGTTCGTACGACGCGGAATTGAATTTGCAGCAAGGCAGCGCGTTTTTGTTTAGCGACGGCGCGGGTGTTTTTTATTACGCCCAACGCGGCGCTTCCGCGACAGAGTTCATCCCGCAGCGTCTTGCCAAAGCATCGCAAGCGTTGGCGATTGCGTTGTTCGACTTTAACGGCGATGGCAAACGCGACATTGTGGTCGGCAATGATTTTGAAATGCGCGACATGGCGTGGCGCAACGCGAACGGGAATTGGCAAGCCGCCGAACCGTTCTCGCGAACGTCCGAGCAAACAATGAGCTTGGATTGGGGCGACATTGACAACAATGGCAATCCCGCGCTTTTCGCGACCGACATGAAACCGTACGACATCGGCGTCGAAACGCTTGCCAAATGGCTGCCGATGATGTCAACCCAAACGCGTCATCTGCCCGAAAGCGACCCGCAGCGCATGGAAAATGTTTTGCAAGTGTACGGCGCGGACGGACAATTTCACAATGCGGCGCAAGCGCGCGGCGTCAGCGCGACGGGCTGGAGTTGGTCGGGCAAATTCGGCGATTTGAACAATGACGGTTTCCTCGATTTGTATGTCGTCAACGGCATGATTAATGCTGACCTGCTGCATTATTTGCCGAACGATGAATTGGTCGAAGAAAATCAAGCGCTGCGAAATCAGGGGGACGGAACTTTTGTGCTCGCGCCGGAATGGAAACTGGGTTCGACCGCGAGCGGGCGCGGCATGAGCATGGCGGATTTAAATAACGATGGACGGCTTGATATCGTCGTCAACAATTTGCGTTCGCCCGCGCAGCTGTTTGAGAATCAAATCTGTAACGGCAACGCGTTGGAAGTGGATTTGCGCGAAACGCAGCGCGCGAATCGGTTCGCCATCGGCGCGCAGTTGATTTTGCGCACGAGCGCGGGAACGTACACGCGCGACGTGCGCGCGAGCAGCGGCTATTTGAGCGGCGACGCGACACGCGTGCACTTTGGAATTCCCAAAAACGCGACGCTTGAAAAATTGGATGTGATTTGGGATGACGGCAGTGTTTCGACAACAGACAAGTTGAATGTCAACACGCTGTTGACGTTAACGCGCTAAAGGTCATTTCGAGCCAAGCGAGAAATCTCGCCCTTCCCGCGCAGAGAATTCTCGCCGCGCTCGAAATGACAGCGAAAGCAATGGTCCATTCCTTGAGCGTTCGTCTGCAACAAATTTTTCCCATTTTTGCGCTTTTGCATCCGCGCACGATGGGGCTGCCGCTGCTCGCCGCCGCCGCATGTGGCATCGTCATCGGAACGCTGGGAATATTGTTGTTCCATTGGCAGTTATGGATGGCGGCGGCATTTTTTTTGGCAATCTTGTTCGTGCCCAGCGTCTTCAAGTGGCGCCTCGATTGGAATCGTTACGGCTGGGTGGCGGCGGGGCTTTCCTTCTTGCTGGTCACACAGGGCTTTCACACGATCGAACACATCGCGCAGTGGACGCAGTTCCATATTTTGAATTGGAGCATGACCGCGTCATCGGGAATTCTGTCACCCGCCAACAGCGAATGGGTTCATTTCACTTGGAATTGGATTGTCTTGACGATTTTGATTGTGTTGATTTTCGGCGGCTTGCGCAATTTCTGGGTCTGGATTTTGTTGGCGTGGGCAGCAGCGCACACCTTTGAACATTCCTACATGTTTATTCGTTATTTGATGGTGCTCGACCAACTAAAACAGCTGGGTTTCACCGACGTTTCCGCGCAGGGACTGCCGGGCATTTTGGGTGACGGCGGCTGGCTCGCGCAAAGTGAGGTGACGCGCGGCACATTCTTTTGTCGCCTTCCCGGTTTGACAACCGCGAACCGCATTGACGTACATTTTGTTTGGAACTTGGGCGAAGTGGCGTTTTTGATTTTGGCGGCGCACATGTATTTACGCCAACACATACAATTGTTCCGCGCAGCGCGTAATTGAGCATTGAATTGTGCGACGCACGGCGTCACCTTCAACGTCTAAACAGGGCGTGGAGAAAAACAATGCAAAAAGAATTTTTCTCCCCCTGCTTTGTTGCTTTTGAACAGTTTGTTTAGCCGTCGAATTCAACTCAATGAATCTTCCAGAGTACGGACTCCTGACAGTCCGTTCTCCCTTTCGGGGTCGCCGCTCGGTTGGGGGCGGCGACCCCACAGCCAAGTTTTTTCGCTATCGTTCATCTCTCTCCTTCCTTAGCGGGGTCGCCACTTGGCGGGGTGGCGACCCTTTCCTTGAGGGCATAACAGTTATGACACGTATTGTCTTTCTCGGCGCGGGCAGCGTCGTTTTTGCAAAACATCTCCTGAGCGATATTCTCGCCTTTCCCGCATTGGCAGACGCGAATATTGTCTTGCACGACATTGACGCGGAACGTTTACGCACGAGCGAAATTGTCGCCGCCAAAGTCGCGCGCGCCTTGAACGCGTATCCGGAAATCCAAGTTCAAGCGGATCGTCGCGCCGCGCTCGACGGCGCGGATTTTGCGATTGCAATGATTCAAGTTGCCGGCTACAAACCCGGCACGGTAATTGATTTTGAAATTCCCAAAAAGTACGGCTTGCGCCAAACTATCGCGGATACGCTCGGCATCGGCGGCATCATGCGCGCGTTGCGTACGATTCCCGTTTTGCTCGACATGACGCGCGACATGGAAGAATTGTGTCCCGATGTGACGTTTCTCAATTACGTCAATCCGATGGTGATGAATTGTTGGGCAATCAGCCGCGCGTCGAACATTCACACCGTCGGTCTGTGCCACAGCGTCCCGTACACCGCGATGGATTTGGCGCACGATGTCGGCGTGCCGCCCGCCGAAGTGGATTATCTCGTCGCGGGCATCAATCACATGGCGTTCTTTTTGAAATTGGAACACAAGGGACAGGACTTGTATCCGCGCTTGCGCGAATTTATGCAGAGCGAAAAATTTCCGCCGAAACGCGGGCGCATGACCGACCACGTGCGTTATGAAATGTTCAAACGGCTCGGTTATTTCGTCACTGAATCGTCCGAACATTTTAGCGAGTATGTTCCGTGGTTTATCAAATCCACGCATCCCGAATTGATTGACCGGTTTGATATTCCGCTCGACGAATACATGCGCCGCTGTGAAGAAAATATCGCGGAATGGGAAACGACGCGGCACGCAATGCAAGACCCTAACACGCCGGTCGAAATCGAACGCAGTGTCGAATTTGGCTCGCACATCATCAACGCGATGGTGACCGGCGAACCCACGCGCATCTATGGCAACATGCCAAATTTCGGCATCATTGATAATTTGCCGTACGGTGTGCCCGTCGAAGTGCCGTGTCTCGTGGACAAAAACGGCATCCAACCCATACACATCGGCGCGCTGCCGCCGCATCTCGCCGCGTTGATGCAAACCAACATCAACGTGCAAGCGTTGACCGTCGAAGCCGCGCTCACGCGCAAACGCGAATACATTTATCACGCGGCGATGCTCGACCCGCACACCGCCGCCGAATTGACGCTCGACGAAATTTGGGCGATGGTGGATGAATTGATTGCAGCGCACGGCGATTGGCTGCCCGAATATCATTGACTGCATTCAGACCCGACACGGCGCATCACATTTTTGGACGTGGAACGCTGACCATCGAATGGAATTCGACGGCTCAACAAGGCATCGGCAGAAACAAAGCGAATGGGCAATGTTTCGCATCTTTGCCTTGTTTTTCCAGATGCTTGGTTCAGTCGTCGCATTGAATTCGATGGAACGCCTTTTGGGAGGAACGCGCATGGCATTGGCACTAGACACTTGGCGCGGAAAAATTGAAATCGCGGAAAATGGAACACTCGTCGTTGCGCGCGGCGACGAGGTCGTTTTGAAATTGACGCGCGTGTTTGTCGAATACTATGGCGTTCGTTTTCCGACATTGCGCGTCGTTGCTATGCAACGCGATGACACATCCCTGCGCGCGACACTGCACACCGCGCGTCCCGGGTTGTCCATCACGTTTCAAGCATGCGCCAAAGCGGACGGTTTTCAATTGGAATGGAGTGCGCCGCCGACGATTCACGGCGTCGGCGTGAATATTAGCAAGCTGCCCGGAGAATTTTGGTACGGCATGGGCGAACGCATCATTCAAACTTTTCCGCTTTCGACAATGCCCGCGCGCAGCGACCCGTTCGACCCGATGGACCACGCGAACGACGGTACGCTGAATATTGTTACGCCGTTGTGGTTGAATCGCGCGGGCGCGGGCGTCTTCGTCACGGACGATACAGGCGAACTCGCCATCGCATTAAAGGAGCGCGATGACGAATGGCTCGAAATTCTTCAGCGCGCGCCCGAACCGCCGCCGTCCACTTTGTACGAACCCCCGCCGCCCGCCATTGCGCGTTTACCGCTGCGCGTTCTGCTGGGCGAAAATATTCGCGCCGCGCATCAATTGGCGTTGACGCATCTCGGTCGCCCGAAAACGGCGCCGCCGCGCGAACTGTTCGAGCGTCCGATTTGGACGACGTGGGCGCGTTTCAAAATGGACATTACGCAAACGCAAACGCTTCAATTCGCCGACGAAATTATCGCGCATGAATATCCGCGCTCGGTGATGGAAATTGACGACCGCTGGCAGTCGGCGTACGGCGATTTGGATTTCGACGCGCAAAAATTTCCGGACCCCGGCGCGATGGTGAAACAACTGCACGCGCGCGGTTTTCGCGTGACGCTGTGGGTGCCGCCGTTCATTCAACGCGAATCGAAATTGTTCGCGCCCGCCGCGCAAAAAGGATTTTTGCTCACGCATTTCGATACAGGCGAACCCGTCTTGACGCGTTGGTGGCAAGGGTTTGGCGCATTGGTGGATGTATTCAATCCCGACGCGCGCGCGTGGTGGCTGGCGCATTTGCAGCGTCTGCAAATATTGTACGGCATTGACGGTTTCAAATTTGACGCGGGTGAAAGCAATTTCATACCGCGCGATGTGCGGCGTTCCGAAGCGATGCTGCGGCAGCGTTATGCCGACGCGTACGTCGCATTCGTCGCGCAAAATTTTGAATGGACCGAAGTGCGCTGCGGTTGGCGCTCGCAAGCGCGCGGCGTCTTTTTTCGCGAGTGGGACAAATGGAGCCGCTGGGGCATTGACAATGGTTTGCATTCCCTGCTCACGCAGGCGCTCACGCTCGGCTTGATTGGTTATCCCTTTGTCTTGCCCGACATGATTGGCGGCAACGCCTACAACGGCGAAGCGCCCGACGCGGAATTGATGATTCGCTGGACGCAGCTCACGGCGGCGCTGCCTTCGATGCAATTTTCGATTGCGCCGTGGGATTTTGGCAAAGCGACCGACGCGATATGCAAACGTTACGCGCAGCTGCACGAAACGCTCGCGCCCGTTTTCCAAGAATGCATTGCCGAAACACTGCGCGATGGGACGCCGATGGTGCGCCCGCTGTTTTGGCACGCGTTGGACGACGCGCGCACGTACGCGATTGACGACGAATTTCTCTTGGGCGAAAAATTGTTGGTCGCGCCCGTCGTCAAGCCGGGACAGACCGCGCGTGACATTTACCTGCCGCAGGGAACTTGGCGTGATTACTGGAATCGGACCGAGTATAATGGCGCGCAGGAATTGAAAAATTATCCCGCGCCGCTCGACACACTGCCCTTGTTCGAGCGCGTCGGTTGATGGATCACTGTGATGATGCACCTTCGCGAGGAATTTCAAGCGCGCTTTGGTTACGCGCCCGCGCATATTGTCTGGACGCCGGGGCGCGTGAATTTGATTGGCGAGCATACCGATTACAATGACGGCTTTGTGTTTCCCGCCGCGATTGATCGCGGCGTGTATTTGGCAATTGCGCCGCGTGACGACCGTCAGGTACATGTACACGCGTTGAATTTCGACGCGCAAAAAATCTTTTCGCTCGACGTGATTACGCGCGACGACGCGGATTTGTGGAGCAATTATTTGCAAGGCGTCGCGGTGATGCTGCAAGAACGCGGGTACGCGCTGCGCGGCATGGACGCGGTGTTGTGGGGCAATCTGCCCGTCGGCGCGAGTTTGTCGTCCTCTGCCGCCGTCGAAGTGGCGATGGCGTTTGCGTTCAAAACCTTGAGCGAACTCGATTTGCCGCTCGAACAAATTCCCGCGTTGTGTCAGCGCGCGGAAAATGTTTTCGTCGGCGTCAATTGCGGCATCATGGACCAATTCGCCGTCACGCTCGGCAAACGCGACCATGCATTGTTTCTCGACTGTCGTTCGTTGGATTATCAACTCGCGCCGCTGCCCGAAAATATTCGCATCGTCGTGTGCGACACGCGCAAGCCGCGCACGCTCGCCGCGTCGGCATACAATCAACGCCGCGCGGAGTGTGAGCAGGGCGCGCGTTTTTTCGGCGTCAAGGCGCTGCGCGATGTGAGCGTTGACCTGTTTCGCGCGCGCGAAAACGAACTGCCTGCAGTGATTCGCCAACGCGTGCGCCACGTCGTCACCGAAAATCAACGCGTGCTCGACATGCTGAACGCGTTGGAACGCGGCGACATGGTAAGCGTCGGCGCGTTGATGGCGGCGTCGCACGCGAGTTTGCGCGACGATTATGAGGTGAGTGTACGCGAATTGGACGTGATGGTGGAATTGGCGCAGGCGCACGCGGGCTGCATTGGCGCGCGCATGACCGGCGCGGGTTTTGGCGGCGCCGCGATTGCGTTGGTGCGCGACAACGCGGTGGATGAATTTTCCCAGCGCGTGGCAGAGGGTTATCAACACGCGACGGGCATCGCGCCGACGATTCTGGTCACCCGCGCCCAAGACGGCGTGCGCCTCGTCAGAGATGTGGAGGATTGAGCGTATGGAACTGAATCCGACAGAGCACCCACATCGGCGGCTCAATCCGCTGACCGGCGAATGGGTTTTGGTTTCGCCGCATCGTACCAATCGCCCGTGGCTGGGGCAAGTCGAAACACCCCCCCCCGACACGACGCCGCCGTACGACCCGCAGTGTTATCTCTGTCCGGGCAACACCCGCGCGGGCGGTGTTCGCAATCCGCAGTACGAAAGCACGTTCGTGTTCACCAACGATTTCGCCGCGCTGCTGCCCGATACGCCCGACACGCTGCACGCGCCGCATCCGTTACTGCAAGCGCAAGGCGAACGCGGCACGTCGCGCGTGATTTGCTTTTCGCCGCGTCACGATTTGCACCTCGCGCGATTGCCCGTCGAACAAATCCGTCCGGTCGTGGATGTGTGGGCGGCGCAAAGTCAGGAATTGGGCGAACACTATCGCTGGGTGCAGGTCTTTGAAAATCGCGGCGCGATGATGGGCGCGTCAAATCCGCATCCGCACGGGCAACTGTGGGCGGGCAGCGCCTTGCCGAACGAACCGGCAAAAGAAGAAATCCATCAACGCGCGTATTTTGAAAAAAACAATACGCCGCTGCTGTTGGAGTACGCGCAATTGGAAATGGAACGCGGCGAGCGCGTGGTTTTGCAAAACGCGGACTGGTTGGTCGTCGTGCCGTATTGGGCGGTGTGGCCCTTTGAAACGCTGCTCTTGCCCAAGCGGCACGTCTTGCGTTTGCCCGATTTGACGGACGGCGAGCGCAACAGTTTGGCGGATCTTCTCAAGCAGTTGTTGACGCGCTATGACAATTTGTTTCAAATTTCGTTTCCCTATTCAATGGGCTGGCACGGCGCGCCAACTGACGGAAATGATTACGCGCATTGGCAATTGCACGCGCATTATTATCCGCCGTTACTGCGTTCCGCAACCGTGCGGAAATTTATTGTCGGGTACGAAATGCTCGCCGAAGTGCAGCGCGATTTGACGGCAGAGCAAGCGGCGGAGCGTTTGCGGAATGTTTCACCAATTCATTACCGCGAACGCGCATAACAAACAAAAAAGGTTGGCAGAGCACATCACAATAACCTCTGGTTTCTTGAACCGCCGCGTGTCCCAAGATAGAATCAGCGCGCACATTTGCGCCCAATTTCATTTCGCGTACAAAGCGCGGCGGCGGGACAAATCGTCTCGCTGACTGTAGTTGGATCCAATATCATCACCCGGCTCGAACGATGAAACGAGCGGTTGCGCCGTGAAACGGCGCAGCCGCTCGAATTTTTTTTGCGCGCGCATTTCGTTGCGAACACAGTTCGCATAGTACTGAACAAATTTTTCGCGTTGGGTTGGCTTGTATTGGGAACGTCCAATCAAACAACATGGTATCGAGACATAACACCGTTACGCCTCTATCCGTTCATTCGTGATTGGAGGTTTTTATGGTTGGCATCGCTTACGTTCCTTGTTCGGCAGTAATCTCGTTGTGTTATTGCTTGTTGTTTTGTTCACCGCCAGCGTTGGCGGCGTCGAGGCACAAGTGAGTGGGCGAGCACAAGGCGTTGCCCCTACACAAGCGGTCTTGTCCGCGCCCGCCAAGAAAACGGCGACGCCGACGCGCAAACCCAAGAAAACGAAAACGCCGACGCCCACATTCACGGCGACGGCAGAACCGACCGAAACGCCGGGGGCGATCGAAACAGTAATCAGTTGATTCTGGTCAATACGGCGTATAACGAAATCGGCAAAGTGAAATGGGTCTCGCAGCCGTATGCGGTCACAGCAACGGGCGGCGTGTATCAAACGCCCGACTGGAACAAGCCGAAATTCTTTACCGAATACGACCCGCTCGGGCGCGTGAAAAAGGTGACCAATCCCGATGGCACCTTCACCACGACGACCTACGACCATCGCCTCACGACG
>Ga0070741_10000964_pt1 | contig 94364 bp, 84 predicted proteins | sample Coa_R1_4_FD_66440 | JGI IMG/M metagenome (GOLD analysis project Ga0070741, IMG submission 66440) | Surface soil microbial communities from Centralia Pennsylvania, which are recovering from an underground coalmine fire - Coalmine... | ecosystem: Environmental > Terrestrial > Soil > Unclassified ...
GCAGAGCAAGGCCGGTTTGGCTTGGAGCTGCCGTGATCGAATTGGATGAGCTTTAAAACCGTGCCCATTTAACATGCTCTGTTGGCACGCCGCTAAATGATGCGGCTTCACCCTCAGCAATGAGAGCGATCCAATTAAGTCTCAAATGGTACGCAAACACAGACCGGATGAGGGGGTGCCATCAAAATGGGCATCTAACATCCGTACTAACACGGCCAATAATTGTGTCGAAGTTATTAACATCCCTTAAATGCCGGTCGGTGTCCTCGTACCAGAGGATTGTCAAACGCTATCGAAATTCTGCAAGTCGAAGCCAGCCTTTCTTCGATCGTCAGAGGCCGAAAGCAGCACGAAGGCGGATGGCGCCGGCCTGTGATGGATCGGCTGCGGCCTGCACCGCGGTGCCGATTTTGGAATTGACGCCGCCGTTGGAGTTGGTGGTGCACTCGAGATCGGCATCATCCTCGTCCACTTCGCGCAAGGCTCGACCGAGCGGACCGAAGTCGTCCAGCACGATGAAGACGGCGCGGTCGAGATCGGGGACGAGCGCCGGAGACAGCTCCGAAGTACTCATGACGCAACTCCTTGGACAGCCACACAATGGTCAGCCGCTCCGTCGAGCCTCGTTCCGTGCGGTGCCGGAACTTTGGTTCGATCTCGTCCTCCGGGGCTACATGCCTCACGTTGCGCGTGTGCGCGATCTCAACGAAAAGAAGAAGCACGATCAGTGACGGCGCGCTGAACAGCGCCGCACCCGCCTCGGTGAGCTTCACGTAAGGTCCCGCTCTCGTGCAACTCGAGCCAGCCCTTGGGATCGCGCAATCTAACCCGGCTTTGTACTCCGCGGGCGTGCCCTTCAGCTCGAACAGAAACGGCCCGTTGATCTTCGATGTAGATGCGCCCGCCCTGCACCGGCTCGTACGCGTTGGCAGTTCAACTCCGAGCTCTTCTGCGAGGAGCGCTTGCGATCGCGCGCCGGCGTTGAAAAGCGGGAGATCAGATCGACGAGCGGAGTGTGGGGAGCCGGACTCAGATATCTACCGGTGGAACACACCGGCAACCAGAACCCGCGATTGTTTGCATACGCCCCTTCTGACCTCGGTCGATCCGCCCTTCTCGCCCGTCGCCTTATCCCATCTCGCTATGGTTACGTCTGGCTGATAACGGTCGGAGATCGGCTGGACCGGAAGCGGCACGGGTAGATCCGCGTTTCGAGCTCAGCGTCTTCGCTTCCCGACTAAATCTGCGTTGCCGGGGCGCCGCAGGCCTTCTGGTAGGAAACCTCGACGAATAACTTGCGAGCCTGCTGTTGCTGTTTTTTGACTAGCATCATATGACGTTGATACAGCACACGGAGAGCAGTAGACGTGGCGAAAGCAATGAAGGCAACCAAAGCAACAAAGCGGGTGGTTCAACACACGTGGAGAGTGACTCGGCGTACGAACCAGACCATTGATATCATCGCTGACAGTTTAACCGTCGTGTACGGCGATTTGGTCTTCTCGACCAAAGGCGTCGTTGTCAGGGTGATCGGGGTGGACACCTACAACGATGTGGAGCTAGTGAGTCCCTTAGATCTGTAGCTCGTTCTTGTCGTTTTGATGCGGGTAGGTATCGCGCATAAAGTGGCGGCTAAGCTGAGCGGCGTTGTCCGTTCGCTTTTCCTACAACCGCGGCAGGGACTTTCTGTCGGCAAACAGCGCGGCGCCCGCCTGGGTGAAGCGGAGAAATGTCCCGCTCTCGTGCAGCTCCAGCCAGCCCTTGGCGATCGCATAATCAAGGCCGGCCTTGTACTCCGCCGGCTCCCCTTGAGCGCGAACAGGAAGGGGCCGTTGATTTTCTCGATATAGATCCTGCCGGCCTGGATAGGTTCGAATGCGTCGGCGAGCTCGAGCAGCTTACGCGCGGCCGCCTCGGGATCGGCAAAGGATCTCTTCTCGACGAATTTCATGCGTGATCCGTCATCTGCAGCAATATTTCCTGTACGCCGGAGGGTAGCATACCGGTATGATGCTACGTCAGCGCTTGGAGCAGACGAGAAGCACTGGACCCTATGTCGTCGACTATGATACCGGATGGCCCCCCGGCATCGAGTGGGAAGTGTCCTTCGATGTCTAAGGGCAAATAAACAACCAGGGAGGATCGCGGTGAAAGATACGACAAAATGCAATGATGCCGCTCGCACGACGAACGGCGAGTGCCCGCTCTCCCAGGCCAGCCTGCCAAAAAGCCTGTTCGGCGCCAGGGCGGAAAGCGACGAGATCGGGCGCCTGCATTTTGAAAGCTGGCTCGATAAGATCCACCTCGGCTTTCCTCGGGCGAACTGGTGGTTATAGCAACCCCGTAAGCCCGTTTCATGAACTTCATCACTTTGATGCTCCTCACGCACGGCCCTCGCTAGCGCGTTGGCCTGCTCCAGAGCTACTTCGCTCGCGACCAGGTCCGGCCTGAGCCGGCGGACGGTCCCAATAGAATACTTCGACGGCCGGCCGTCGGGAAAGCGGACCTCAAAGCTGCCGCATTTCGGTACGGCCTCATCTTGATCGTGACATGCCCCACGATTCCGCCGATCGGGTGGGGAGGAAAGCCGCTAGCGATTGAGGTTTTCGCTCGCGGAGGCGCGCTATCGCGCGTGGCTAGCACCACCAACAGAATGTGTTTGCGCCACTGTTTGTCAAGGATTTGTTGTCGGCTCACGGCTGAGCCGGCTGGTATCTTGTTGGTGAACCCTAAGTAGCGCCAAAGCCTGCGGGAAAATTGGATTGCGCAAGTCTGGATTCATCCTCTACCTAGTATAAGGTTGCGATCTGTGGAAAAACTGAGAAACGACGCAGGGAGAAAACGATGCTGGACACCACAGTTAACGCGCGCGTCCAAGTTTTCCTCGACAAGTTCGAAGCGGCGCTTGCGAAAGGCGATCTCGACGCCGCTGTGGAAATGTTCGCTCCGGAATGCTACTGGCGCGACCTCGTTGCCTTCACCTGGAACATCAAGACCATGGAAGGCCGCGATCAGGTCCGCGACATGCTCAGCTCCTGCCTTGCGCGCGTGAAGCCGCGCAACTGGAAAGTCGCCGAGGGTGAGACAGCAACCGAAGCCGGCGGCGTGACAGAGTCCTGGATCTCGTTTGAGACCGAGGTCGCGCGCGGATATGGACTCATCCGCCTGCAGAACGGCCAGATCTGGACGCTCTTGACGACGATGGTCGAGCTAAAGGGCCATGAGGAGAAGGCCGGCTTCACCCGGCCGCTCGGTGCCCGGCATGGCGTCAATCCCGGCGCCAAAACCTGGAAGGAATTGCGAGACGAGGAAACCGAGCAGCTCGGCTTTAAGACCCAGCCCTACGTGCTCATCGTCGGCGGCGGCCAAGGCGGCATCGCGCTCGGCGCGCGGCTGCGCCAGCTCGGCGTGCCGACCATCATCGTCGAGAAGAACGCCCGCGCAGGCGATTCCTGGCGCAACCGGTACAAGTCGCTCTGCCTGCACGACCCGGTCTGGTACGACCATTTGCCCTACATCGACTTCCCGAAGAATTGGCCGGTGTTCTCGCCCAAGGACAAGATCGGCGACTGGCTGGAAATGTACACCAAGGTTATGGAGCTGAATTACTGGACCGGTACGACAGCCAAACACGCCGAATGGGACGACGCCAAAAAGGAATGGACTGTCGTCGTCGAGCGCGATGGTAAAGACATCATGCTCAAGCCCAAGCAGCTGGTATTTGCGACCGGCATGTCTGCCAAGCCGAACATGCCGCAATTCAAGGGCATGGACACCTTTAGGGGTGAACAGCACCATTCCTCGCGCCATCCGGGTCCCGACCGCTACAAGGGCAAGAAGGTCGTCGTGATCGGCTCAAACAATTCCGCGCACGACATCTGCGCCGCGCTGTACGAGGCCGGCGTCGACGTGACCATGGTGCAGCGGTCGACTACCCATATCGTGCGCTCGGATTCGCTAATGGAATCCTTGGATGACCTCTATTCCGAGCGCGCGGTCCGCGGCGGCATGACGACAGCGAAGGCCGATTTGATCTTCGCCTCGCTGCCCTACAAGATCCTCAATCAGTTCCAAAAGCCGGTCTACGACAAGATACGGAACGACGACGCCGATTTCTATGCGGGCCTAGAGAAGGCTGGCTTCCGGCTCGATTTCGGCGACGACGATTCCGGGCTGTTCATGAAGTACCTGCGCCGCGGCTCGGGTTATTACATCGACGTCGGCGCATCGCAGCTCATCATCGACGGCAAGGTTAAGTTGGTCGCGGGACAGGTCGAGGAAGTCACGCCTAGTGGCGTCAGGCTCGACAACGGCAAGGAATTGCCCGCGGATGTGATCGTCTACGCCACCGGCTACAGCTCGATGAATGGCTTTGTCGCGGATCTCATCAGCCGCGAAATGGCAGACAAGGTCGGCAAGGTCTGGGGGCTCGGCTCGAATACGACCAAGGACCCCGGTCCATGGGAAGGCGAACAGCGCAACATGTGGAAGCCGACGCAGCAGGAAGGACTATGGTTTCATGGGGGCAACCTGCACCAGTCCCGCCACTACTCGCAGTTCCTTTCCCTGCAGTTGAAAGCGCGCTACGAGGGCATCGCGACGCCGGTCTATGGCCCGCAAGCTGTCTATCACAAGGCTTAGGGTTTCATAGTGCGCGGTGGCCTCCAAAGCCTTCAAAGAGGGGCCTTTCTCGAACCACCCGTCCTTTGCGGGAGCACTGCGGTATCCTATCTTGCATCCGTCCGTCGACGTCAAACACACAGGGGGAAGCTGACCACCGATTGACCACCGAAACTCCGCGAACAAACGGCGATAAAGGTGGTCAATCAATCGGAATCTTCATTGTTTTTGTTGATCTTTTCGTTCGCTGTGTACGTTCGGGACGCAGGGGTCGTAGGTTCGAATCCTACCACTCCGACCATCTAAGCATCTGACATTTCATCATAATTTCCTACGCTGTTTTCTTCGACTTCTTCCGGTTGCAGATTGAGGCTGTTTCGGCTTCGCTGACCGTTTGGCCGTAATACCCTCAATTGCGCTCTTCATACAGTCCGGATGATGGGTCGGTAAACCTCGCGCAGAACCTCGACGAACATGCCGAGATATCCGGCCGCCTCCCATTCGTCGGCGCCGGCCTGCATCAGCCGGGTCGCAGCCGTGTGGCGAAGCGTGTACGGCGTGACCTTGATGTTGACCTTGGCAAGGCGCACCGCGCTTGCGAACCCTTCTTCACCCGCTTGACCGGCTGGAAACCTATAAACCCGGCTCACTGATGTGACTGGTGCTACGTCCGCTTTGATCCTGTAGCGACCAAGTTCGCGCCGCAGTGCAATTTGTCGCGTTGGGCCGATCGCGAACGTTCATCTTCACTCTGGCAAAAACGCTGTAGCTTGATCGATGAGCTCGGTGCTGGGCGCGGATTGGTGCGAGCGTGCAAAAATGATCCGAGATGTCACGGGTATTTCGGCTTGGTCTCTACCGTCTTGGCCGATCAGGATTAACCCGGCGCCGCCATTTGCCACATTCAGAATAATTGGCTCGCCGCTCCAGGTTTTGATCGGCGCCATTCCGATGATGAGAAACTCACCCATGGGCTGGTCTAAATACTTGATGCGCAATTGCGGACCGACCTCGGCCGCAGCGAGTTCAAAGCCGAGGTTTCGAGCGCGCGCGTAAATGTTAGCCAAGGTCACGGTATCGGACGTGAACCCAAGCTGCGCCGGTGACACGAGTGCAAGCTCTATGTCTGTCTTGCGAGAGGCAAGGATGAACGTCGGTCGCGCGAGGATTTCAGCGGCCTGCCCAACGACATTGCACCCCATACCGTCCAGCTCATTGCGCAGCTTGAGTGGATCAGCGAAGGTGCCAATTGTAATCGTTTTCCATGTCGCAACTTCGCGCTCGGACTTGATAACCGCCTGGGGCACTTTCGCGGAGCGCGACTTGAGCTTCAGCTGGTTCTCTAAAACATCGCGAGCTGTGCAACAACGAAGTAGTCGTTGGCCCGGCGCACACTAGGTGGAGTTGCTTGGACCTAGCGCATGCCGAAACAGATACGGTCGCTCCCGCTGAGGTTCTCCCGTTGTCGGCCCAGCGGATGACTATGCTTTCACTCTCCGACTTTTCGGAAACTTCCGCTGCTGGCCCATGCTGTCGAAAAGGGATGACGAGCCGAGCGAACAGTGATTCCTGCTGACAGGCGGCAGGAGAGTCCCGCGATGATGGGGCGGCAGGATCAGGATCAAGGACAGCGCGCCCCCGCTCGCTGTGGCGGCAGCGCGGAAAACGGTAGCTCGGTGCGCTGGAGCGCCGGGCCGTCGTCGAACGCCTTGCGCTGTCTTCGTTGTAGGAGCGCGTGAAGCTGAGCCGCGCTCAGTTCGAAGATCGTCAAAACACGTACGTAGTTCTACTGATGATTAGAAGAAATTCTGATGCGGGTTCCACGTGCAACACTCCATTAATGTTAACACCGCAGTGTTGTGCGCGGGGGAGCGATGCGCAGCCGCTCCCGGAAGTTCGCGTGCGCTGGAAGTCTTTTTGTTGAGAAGTTTTCGATGCTGCTACGGTGTGTCCACGCAGCCGTCTGCGCCGGAGTGGGTGTGGCAACGATCGCAGTCTCTGCGACAGGCCACGCGCAAATCGCTGCGCCAAGCCAGGTGACGCCCCAGAGTCTTCGTCCGGCAGCCCCGTCGAACGCACCGACCGTGGTGCTGCCGGGTTCTTCCGACATCACGGCTCCGAACGGAAACAGCGATCTGACGGTCCTTGTCGGCGACGCGCAGCTTGAGGGCCAATTCCCTGAGCTTCTCGCTGCGACCGAACCCGTGATCGGCAGTCTCAGGAATCGGACGGTCTCCGTAGCGCAGATATATGCCGCGGCTGCCGAGCTGGAACAGATCTATGCCGCAGCCGGCTATGTGCTCGTGCGGATCGTGGTGCCGCCGCAGAACCTCGTGGACAACGGGCGGCTTCGGCTCGTCGTCGTGGACGGCTTCATCGAATCGGTAGACGTTGCCGCGCTGCCCGAAAAAGTACGGACGGCGGTTGCCGGCCGCGTCAGCGGCCTCGTCGGTCGGCGACATCTCAGGCTCCATGAGATCGAACGCGCGCTGCTGGTTGCCGGCGAGATTCCCGGCCTCAACCTCAGAAGCACATTGTCGCGCGGTGAGCGCCAAGGTGGAGTCCGCTTGATCCTGGATGGCGAGCACCGCCTTGTCTCCGTCTCCACCAGTGCCGACGATCGCCTGCCGGGCTCGCTCGGGACCTGGCAACTGCGCGGCACTGTCGCGCTGAACAGCGCGTTTGGCGCGGGCGAACAGATCTACGGCACGGCCGGGATTGGACCAGACCGCAATGCCGCGATCGGCGGCTCGTCGCCGTTGGCGATCTATGGCGCCGGCGCAATCATTCCCATCGGCGTCGACGGTTTGACGCTTAACCCGGAATATACCCGTTCGACGACGCGGACGGCGCAAGGTCCGGGAGTACCCGCTTCGATCGGGGTGTTCGAGCGCTATGCATTGCGGCTGCGCGAGCCGATCAGCCTCACGCGCAAGGCATCCCTGTTCTTCAATTTTTCGCTTGAAGACATCGATCAGTGGATGACTGCGCCCGATTTCGGCACCAGCCTCAATCATGATCACTATGCGGTTCTGCGCGCCGGACCCGACTTTGCGACCACGCTGCCGTGGGGCGCGGGTTTGCAGATCGGAGCGCTGCTGTCGCAGGGGCTCGGCGGCCGCAGCGCCATGGACGCCGCGACGTCAGGCATACCGCTGTCGCGGCTCGGAGCGGGGCCGGATTTCACCAAGCTTGGCGGCACTGCCCACATCAGCCAACCCCTGCCGGCGAGCTTCCGGCTGGATCTGATCGCCGCGGCGCAGGCGAGCTTCGGCAAGCCGATGTTGCGTCCCGAGCAGATCGTCCTTGATGGCAGCGATGCGCTGTCGGCGTTTGCGTCCGGCACCTTCAGCGCCGACCAGGGCGTGACGCTCCGCAGCGAATTGTCGCGACCCTTCGCGCTGAATGCGGCTAACGCCACGATGTCGCCGTATCTGTTTGGCGCGGTCGGGCGCGGCTGGCTGGCAAACGCCACCAGCATCGAGCCGGCGTCCTTCAATGCGGGCAGTGTTGGGCTCGGCGTGCGCGGCAATGTCGAGGCTGCTGCCAATCGGCCGGGTGGAAGCCTGGCGCTGGAGGTGGCCCGCGGCTTCACCGACCTTGCCGGCGTCAGGCAAGGCTGGCGCGCCAACGTCATAGCGTCGGCGGTCTATTGATGCGCAGGCGCCATTCAACAGCGGCCGATGCGAGCGCGATCATCGCACGCGCGACATGGCGGGTCATCCGGGCCGGCGGTGCGCCGATCGCGGCCTTGAGCTTGCAAGCGAACGCGCAAGCCGTCCTGCCGCAGGCGCCGAAGGTGGTGTCCGGACAGGTCGGGATCGCCGCGCCCACGAGCAGCGCCATGACCGTGAACCAGTCGTCGTCACGCGCGATCGTCGACTGGAACAGCTTTTCGGTCGGCCCCAATGCAAGCGTCAATTTCGTCCAGCCGAATGCGGGGGCAGCGATCCTCAACCGCGTGACGGGGACGACATCATCGACCATTGCAGGCCAGGTCACGGCCAATGGACAGGTGTTCCTCGTCAACCCGAACGGAATCGCAATCACGCCGAGCGGCTCGGTTCAGGTCGGCGGCGGCTTCGTGGCCTCGACGCTTGACATTGCAAATGGCGACTTCAATGCCGGCAAGCTCAATTTCACCGGCAAGGGCGCCTCGAGCGCCGTCAGCAATTCGGGCAGCATCGCGGCCGCGCCCGGATCCTTTGTCGGCCTGATCGGCGGATCGGTCGCGAGCAACGGGACGATCCGCGTTCCACTCGGTAAAGTCGGCCTGGGATCGGGCGAACGAATAACGCTCAACCCGAGCGGCGACGGCTTCATGCAGGTCGCCGTTCCAACCGGGGCGACCACCGCCGACGGGCAGGCGCTGGTGGATATCGCGGGTCGCGTCAGCGCCAGAGGCGGCGCGATCGAAATCAAGGCGGCGACGGCGCGCGACGCAGTGCGCGATGTCGTCAATGTCTCCGGCCTTGTCACCGCGCGCACCGTGTCGGGGCGGCGCGGCAATATCGTGCTCGATGGCGGCGAGGGTGGCACGGTCACGATCTCCGGCCGGCTCGCCGCCGACGGCGGCCGCGCCAGCAAGGGCGGTACCGTGGTGGTGACCGGCAACAAGGTGAAGCTGACTTCGACGGCAAGAATCAGCGCCAGCGGAACGCAGGGCGGCACGGTGCTGATCGGCGGCGATTTGCACGGCGGCATCGATCCGGCGACCAAGCTCGTCAAGGTGCCGGTCCGGACCGCACAACAAACGCTAATTGCGCCGGGCGCGACCATCTCGGCGAACGGCACCTCGTCCGGCGGCGGCAACGTGGTCGTATGGTCCGACGGCTTCACTGATTTTCGCGGCAGCATCAGTTCGACCGGAAGCGGCGCCGGTAGCGGCGGCGCGGTCGAGGTCTCGAGCCATGGCGTACTCGGCTTCAAAGGCAGCGTCGATGTGACCGCGAAAAGCGGAACGACCGGAACGCTGCTGCTCGACCCCTATGATGTCACGATCTCGACCGGCGCTGACAGTAATTATGATGCGAGCTTCACCGCGACCGGCAACAGCTCGGTCATCAACACCACGACGCTTCAAAACGCACTCGCCTCCGCCAATGTGACGGTGTCGACCGGTTCAAGCGGGACGCAAAATGGCGACATCACCGTCGCCAACGCGCTGACATGGGCGAGCGGCAATTCGCTCGCGCTCAATGCGGCGGGCGCCGTCAACGTCAACGCGCCGATCACGGCGACGAATGGCAGCCTCAGCATGACCGGCACCACGATCTCGGTCAATTCAACCGCGATCACGCTCGGCGGCACGCTCACGGCAAGCGCGCCAGCGAGCGGCGCTGCAAATGCCGTGATGCTCAATAACGCAGCGATCAGCGTTGGCAACGGCGCGAGCACGATCAGCGGTGGGTCCTCATCTGGCGGAAGTGCCGGCGTGCTCATCACCGGCTCGGGTTCGCTGTCCAATTCCGGATCGGGCTCGTTGTCGCTGACCGGCACCAATACGTCCGGCTACGGCGTCCAGCTCGGGAGTTCGGCAACGCTCACCACCTCCGGCTCCGTCGCACTCGCAGGCACAAGCGCGAGCTCCGATGGGCTCTATTTCTCCGGAGCATCCACTGTCACGGATACGTCCGGCAACCTCACGCTCAGCGGCAGCTCCTCGTCGGGGACGGGCCTCTCCGCGAACGGCAATCTGGGCCTGACCAATTCGGGGGCGGGTACACTTGCTCTCAACGGCACGGTGACGACTTCATCTGGATTCAGCGGGATCAACTTCGGCACCGGCGTTAATCTCACCACCTCCGGTGCGGTGACGCTCAGTGGCAGCTCCGTCAGCAATAGCGGCCTTTCCTTCGCCGGGACCAACAGCGTCACGGATACTGCCGGCAATCTCGCTCTCAGTGGAAGTTCGGCCGCCAATACCGGCCTCTGGGTCAATGGCAATCTGGGCTTGACCGATTCGGGCGCGGGTACACTTGCTCTCAACGGCACGGTGACGACTTCATCTGGATTGAGCGGCATCGGCTTCGGCACAGGCGTTAATCTCACCACCTCCGGTGCGGTGACGGTCAGTGGCAGCTCCGTCAATTCCAGCGGGGTCTTCTTCGCCGGGACCAACAGCGTCACTGATAGTGGGGGCAATCTCGCGCTCAGTGGAAGTTCGTCCGCGAATACCGCCGTCTGGGTTGGTGGCAATCTGGCCTTGACCAATTCGGGCGCGGGTACGCTTGCTCTCAACGGCACGGGGACGACTTCATCCGGACTAAGCGGTATCGGCTTCGGCACAGGCGTTAATCTCACCACTTCCGGTGCGGTGACGGTCAGTGGCAGCTCCGTCAATTCCAGCGGGGTCTTCTTCGCCGGGACCAACAGCGTCGCTGATACTGGCGGCAATCTCGCGCTCAGTGGAAGTTCGTCCGCGAATAGCGCCGTCTATGTTGGTGGCAATCTGGGCCTCGCCAATTCCGGTGCCGGCACGCTCGCCATCAACGGCACGGTGACATCATCATCCGGATACGCGGGCATCGACGCCGCGACTGGCGTCAGCATCACCACGTCCGGCGCGGTGACGCTGACCGGCACCTCGATCAGCAACGCAGGGATCTATTTTTCCGGCGCGAACAGCGTGACCAACAGTGCCGGCGATCTCGCGCTGAGCGGCACCTCCACCAGCTCGTCGGGCGTCGGGTTCGCCGGCAACACCAGCTTGTCGAACGCGGGCGCCTCGCTCACCGTCGCAGGCTCCTCGACGAGTGGGCCCGGCGCCTACCTCGCTCCGGGCGTGGTGGTGACGACATCGGGTCCGATCACCATGAGCGGCACTTCGGCCTCCGATTCGGGCGTCTCGCTGGACAGTTCGGCAGGCATTGCCGATTCCTCGGGAAATCTGGCAGTCACGGGCGCGAGCACCTCCAGGCTCGGCGTATCCTTGGCGGCCGGGACCAACACGCTGAGCAATTCCGGCGCCGGCTCGTTTTCGCTATCCGGCACGTCGGGCTCCTATTATGGCGTCGGCATCGATGCAAATCTGGCGAGTTCGGGCAACGTTTCGATCTCCGGGACCGGCTCGGCGACCGGGCTTTACTTCAACGGCTCGACCATCACGGACAATTCCGGGAACCTGACCATCAGCGGCACAGGACCTTCGAACGGCATATGGCTCAACGCCGGGACGACCGCTCTGGTCAACAATGGTGCGGGACTGCTCCAGGTCAACGGCGCCAGCCCCGGCCGGCGCGGGATCCGCTTCAATACCGGGACCGCGCTCACGAGCTCCGGCACGGTCGATCTTTCCGGCACATCGACCACCGACGTCGGCTTCTCGTTCAAGGGCAGCAACAGCATCACGGTCAATTCGGGCGCGCTGACGATCGCGGGAGCCACTTCGTCGGGCTCGGCCGGCATCGACACATCGAGCAGCGGCAACACGATCACCAACAACGGCGGGGTGCTGACGTTGCAAGGCACGGGTGGCGACAAGATCGGTGCCACCATTACCTCGAATGCGGCGCCGCTCGTCATCAACGACAGCGGCGCAGTGACGCAGAGTGCGGGAAGCATCACGACGCCGGGTCTTCTGCTGTCGGGCGGTTCGTCCTACGCACTGACCGGGGCCAATATGATCGGGACGCTCGCAGCAAGCGGTGTTGGCGCACTGACCTTCAACAACGCGCAGAACCTCGCGGTAGGGACCGTGCAGGGAACGAGCGGTGTCAGCGCCAGTTCGAATGTGACGCTGGTGTCGTCGGGCAATCTCACCATTGCTCCGGGCGCGCCGGTCAGCGGCGCAAGCCTGGCGCTGGCCGCCGCCGGCGCCTTCATCAACAACAACGGGAGCGGGGCGGTGACGGCAGCGTCCGGGCGCTGGCTGATCTATTCGAGCGCGCCGGGAGCCGACAGCTTCGGTGGGCTCAACAGCGCCGACACGGCGATCTGGAACGCCACCTACGCGACGCTGCCGCCCGGCAGCGTGACCGCAGGCGGCAATCGCTATCTGTTCGCGACCCAGCCGACCCTGACATTCACCTCCACCAGCGCGCCTGCGAGAACCTATGGCACCGACGCGACCGCAGCCATCGCCTCGAACTATGTCGTCTCCGGTTATCAGTCCGGCATTGCAGGCGCCTTCCTTGGTGACAATGCGGGCTCGACCTTCGCCGGCAGTCCCTCAGTCACCTCGAGCGGCGCGCCCGGCACCGCGGGCGTGACGGGTAGTCCATACACCATCAATGTCGCGCAGGGATCGCTGCTTGCGACCTCCGGCTACGCTCTTGTCTTCAACAATGCAGGGCGGCTGACCGTCAATCCGGCGCCGGTCATGGTCACGGCGCTCGGCGGCGCCTCGACTTACGGCACCTCGCCCGGCAATCCGGGCCTGTCGGCCACCGGTCTTCAGAATGGTGAAAGCGTCAGCGTGCTGACCGGGCTTTCCAATTCGTTCGGGATCACCGGATCCACCAAGGTCGGAAACTATGCGCTCAGCGTCACGGGAACGCTGTCAAATCCAAACTATGCGCTCGTGGGTACGAGCCCCGGCAGCTGGAGCGTCACCCCGCTGCGTACCAGCATCACGGACCTGCCGTCGCCGTCCGGCGTGATCACGAAGAGATCGCCGTCGAGCCCAAGCGACGTCGCCCTGTCCGGAATTGCCAATGCGGCGGACATGGTGAATGTCGCGCTCACTCCGGGCACGGCGGCGGGCGGCCGGGACTCGCCCGCGGGGCCGGGTTCGTCCTCCAATCCGGCCAAGCGGTCTTCGCCCGCCTCATCGCCTCCCTTCGCGCCGCAATCGGAAGCTCCGCCTGCAACGCCGCCCCCCGTGATGGCTGCGCCGAGCACCGAAGCACCGGTCCCTGCCGCGACGTCCCGTCCGGTTGCGGGTGTCGGCTGCGGAAACGGCTCTGGCACCGACGCAATTGCATTCGGCTCAAGCCCAGGCGGGTCTGCTGAGGGCTGTGCGCCGCCATCCGTCGCCGGGAAGCTGGCTTCGCATGTCGTCGATTTCGCGCTCCAGCGGCTCAATCGCGACGCGCTCGGCCGGGCGATCGAGCGCGAGTTCGGCGAGACCGTCCGCAGCGCTGGAGGCCGGCGGAAGGTCATGATGGTCAGCTTCGCCGCCACGAGCATCGCCTTGACCGCCGGCCTGATCGGCTGGCTGCTGCGCGGCGGCAGCCTGGTTGCCGCTCTGCTGTCGTCGATCCCGCTCTGGAGCGGCTTCGATCCGCTGGTCATCGTGACCCAGCCACGGCGCAGCAAGACGTCCGGCCGCGGCATGTCGGAGCTCGACAGCATGTTCGACGGCGCTCAGCCCGCCCATCCGCCACCGGGGACGCCGCGATGACCCGGTTCATATCGCCGAAGCTGCAGATCACCATTGCCCTGCTGTCGCTGACAGTCAGCCTGATCTTCCTTGCCTCCTCGCTCGGCCTGCTGCCCAATGACGGCAGGGCCGAAGCGCAGGCGCAGGTGCGCGCCACGCTCTCCGGAGCGCTTGCGGTGCAGCTCGCCGGGCTTGCCAGCCGCAACGACGCCGCGGCGATCCAGGACATCATCGATGCGGTCATCCAGCGAAGCGGCGACATCATTTCGATCGGCATCCGCGACGCCGAAGGTAGGCTGATCGCCTCCTCCAAGGATCATGCAAGCCAGTGGCAGGGACGTGCCGATGGTGCATCCACTCCGACGGCAGTGCAGGTTCCGCTGATCAACGACGATGCGCCGGCAGGCCGGATCGAAATCGCGTTCAGGCCGCTGGTCGATGATGCCGGCTTCCTCGGTCTGCCATCGAAGCTCCTGGTCTTCATCGGCTTCATCGCGGGGGCCGGACTGGCGGGCTTCTACACGGTGCTGGCGCGCGCGCTGCGCGAACTCGATCCCGGGCGGGCCGTTCCCGACCGCGTCAAGGCAGCGTTCGACACCCTGGCCGAAGCCGTCCTCATCATGGACGATGAGGAGCGGATCCTGATGGCGAACCGAGCCTTCGGCGACAAGATCCTGGGACGGCCTGATCCGGCGCTGGGAAGCTCGGCGGGGCAGCTGCCATGGCTCTCGCCGGCCTCCCTGCCGCTGGCGCCGGAGCAGTTGCCGTGGCGGCTTGCAATGCAGAGCGGACATCCGGTGCTGGGCACCGCCATGGCTATCCGCAACCCGGCTGGCGAGCTACAGCGGCTGATCGTCAATGCGACCTGCATCGCCGACGGCCAGGGCGCGGCGCGCGGCGTCATTGCGACCTTCGACGACGTCACCGCATTGCATCGGACCAACGAACAGCTCGAGCGCTCGATTCACCAGCTCCAGCTGTCGCAGGCCAAGATCTCGGAGCAGAACCACAAGCTCGCTTTGCTCGCCGCGAGCGACCCGTTGACCGGCTGCCTCAACCGGCGCAATTTTTTCGAACAGGCCGAGCGGCTTTTGTCGAACGCGATCGCTACGCGGCAACCGCTTTCCTTCGTCATGGTCGATGCGGATCACTTCAAGAAGATCAATGACAGGTTTGGTCACCTCGTGGGTGACCGGGTCCTGATCGGGCTTTCCAACCTGCTGAAGGACTGCTGCAAGCCGCCGCATCTGCTCGCCCGCTATGGCGGCGAGGAGTTCTGCATCATGCTGATTGGCGTGGGCGAGGCGGAGGTCGCGCATTGGGTGGAGCGGGTTCGGCTTGCGGTCGCCGCTGACCGGAGCTGGCTGCCGAATGGCGAGCGCGTCACGGTCTCCATCGGAATTGCTTCGCTCGAACGACGCCCTTGTACGCTGACCGAGCTGGTCAAGCGCGCCGACGAGGCGCTCTACGCGGCAAAGGCAGGCGGCCGAAACTGCTTCGTCAACTGGAAAGCCCTGTCGCGACAGCCGTCAATCGAGGATCCCGCGCAGGTCGCCCGTGCATAGGCGGCGCAGGCGATTATTCGGCGCGGCCGCGCCACGCGTGGCCCAAGGGGCGAAGCGTGGTGGACCCGGCAGTGGCTCGGCCGGTTCCGTTGGTCGTCATCCTTCGTGACCGTGCCCACAGGGCCTGCATCCGGCCCCTCACGCTGAAATCACGATCCGCTTCGCACTATCGGCACACGAAGGGTGGTTCAGGCCCATCCGCAGATTGGGGCGAAAATGAGTGCTGAGTCAGTCGTTTATTATCTGAATCGTCAGCCCGACGAGGCGGTCGAGGACACCGAATGGCTGTTTTCGGCTCTGAGCGACTTCACGGGAGCTGAGCTCCGTGAGCTGCTCTATGTGGCGCAGGAGCCGGAATTTTTTGAGCTGATCCGCGGGCTTTTTGCGCTGTCCGACGAGAGCCGGGCAGCTCTGCAGGAGTTTTTGGCCAAAACCGATCCCAGGCCCACCAAGGTGACCATCGAGGGGGACGGGCGCTGCGTCCTATCCCGGATTGCGCCCGGGGAAAATGGCAAAACCCCGCTCAAGATCGTGTCTTAGAGCAGGATCCGGACCGGAAGGCCGCGTTCGGAAAAGGGGCCGCGGCTTCCGAAAAGATCATGCGCAATCAAGGCGCTGCAGCGCGATGACGATGTGACCCAATCTCGTCGCGCTTTAAATGCCTGCATCGCTCTAGAGTTGTGCTAAGGTTGCAACTGGCCTTAACACCAGCTCAGGAGGTAGCGATGCCAGGGAGAAAGCCCGACCCGCTTGACGCCGTGGTGGGCGCCAAGATCCGTGTGCTGCGCATCAGCCGGGGGCTTAGCCAGAGCGATCTGGCCGACCACATCGGCGTGACGTTTCAGCAGGTGCAGAAGTATGAGAAGGGCGCCAATCGGGTCGGCGCCAGCCGGCTGTCGCAGATTGCCAATGTGCTCGGCGTCTCCGTAGGCGAATTGTTCGAACAGCCGCGGCAACGGGCAGGCGATGCCGATTCGCCGCTCAAACTCCTGGTCGAGCCTGGCGCCGTGCGCGTGCTCAAGGCCTATGTGCAGACCACCGATCCGCGGCTGCGGCGCGCCATCGTAAACCTGATCGAGGGGATTGCCGGCCATTCGGCCGTGCGCCGAGGGACGAAGCGAGGCGAGGAGCGGCGGCGAAGCTCGTCCGCGCGGGCGTAAGGCGCGATGCGCTTTCCTTCCCCGGCTGCGCATGATGGCCTCGGACAATCGCTGCAGGCTGTGCGCCGGTCTGCAGGTCCGGATGATGCACGCGCGCGCGACACATGCGCCGCGTCTCAGGCGGTGGCACGCATCGCAACCCTTTGCTTGACCGGCACGCTGGTCGGAAAGAACTCGCCGATCCAGCTGTGCCGCCGGGCTTCGATGTGCCAGGCCATGGCTTCCGCCGAGGAAGGGGCGGGATCGGGAATGTCCTTGCGGATTTCCTTGCCATCGAGCCAGCCGCAGCTATGCGAATAGCGGGTCTCGCAGACCAGACGGATGTCCTCGCGCTGCTGCAGCACTGCGTAGCCGTCTGCCGGAAAGAAGGTGCCGGCCAGTTCGATCGGGATCGGCAATTGACGTACCAGGAGAAAGGTGCTGGTCGCGTCCGTCTCGGACTCCGAGGCCAGGACCGCAACCATGCTGTGCTTCGGCCTGATCGCCTCCGGCGCCTGCAGCCGGCCGCCGTCGAGCAGGCTTCCGGTTGTCGCAATCGACAGGTACTCGCCTTCGGGCCCCCAGCGGCAGGCGATGAGCCATTCCCGGCTGCGGGCGCGGATCAGGCTCGGCTTGGCATAATCCGACCGGGCGATATCCGCAGCCATGGCAATGACGAAGGCTTTGGCAGGCATACATTCCTCCGACTCGTACGGCGCACATCCACCCCGGCGCCAAGTTGTTCCGTCAGGCGTGAAAGCACCGTGAGCGAATGGAAAACTGATTTTCATGGCTAGGCTGTTTGCGACCGCGGCCGCGCTCTTGCGCGGCGAACAACCGCAGGATGCATCGCTGCGGGCGGCGCACGGCCTGCTCCAGGACCTCGGCTATACGCCGCCCGATGGAACCGGCCCTGATGCGGAGGCGCTGCATCGCGCGCGCCTGCTGGAGGCTGCGGCCCAATTCGTCCGGATCTTCGAGCTCGGCGTGCCCGAGGCGCCCGGTCTGTTCTGCTTCGGCGCCGAGGTCGATCCTGCCTCCATCGATCCTCTCCACCGGGGCAGCGCGCTGCTCGGCGTCTCCGGCGTGGGAATGTCCATGCAGGAGGCGTTTCAGCGCTGCGTCGGGGAGGGAATTGAGTATCTCTCACACCTGCAGAGTTGCGATGATTGCCTGGTTCCGCCGGAGGCGGTCGATGGGGCTGCGCGGCTCTCACCTGGTCTGGTATCGCGGCTCGCCGGCCGCCCCGATCCACAATTGTCCTGGTTCGCGGCCCGCAGCATGACCGACGGGCGCGAGGTGCTGCTGCCGGCCGATATCTGCCTGCGGCGGCCGGAGCCGACGCGGGATTTTGTGGTCCCGTTTCCATTGAGCATCGGTTCGGCCGCAGGCACCTCCTTTGACGGCGCATTGCTGCACGGCCTGTTGGAACTGATCGAGCGGGATGCGACGAGCCTGTGGTGGCGCGGCGGCTGCCGCCCGCGTGCGGTCGATGCCCGTGACGTCGGTGCTGACGCCCTCCTGGAGGCGCTGCGGCCAGCGGGATATGCGCGACGGCGCAGTTGGCTGCTCGACATCGCCACCGATATCGGCGTTCCCACCGTCGCGGCGGTCTCCTGCGGCCCTGACGGCTACGGCTTTGCCTTCGGGCTCGCGAGCCGGATCTCGCTTGACGCCGCCGTTCGCTCGGCAATGCTCGAGATGTGCCAGCAGGAACTCGCCTATGCGGTGATCGACGCCAAGCGGGCCGAGCGCGGCGAAGCCGGGCTCAATGCCAAGGACCGCCTCCATCTCGAGCGCGCCACGAAAATCAATGCAGATCGGTGCCTATTGCTGCAGCCTTCGCCGGGACGGGCAGAGCATATCTCCATCCCCGCTGCGGAGCCGCGCGCCGCGCACGCGGCGATTGTGGCCCGGCTGGATTGCCTCGGAATTGAAGTATTTTTTATCGATTTGACACGTTCGCGCTTTGCGGTGCCGGTGGCGCGGGTCATCGCACCTGCGCTGCAGATCGAGCCGTCCGAAATTGTGACGCCGAGACTTGCCGAAATGACCGCGCGGACCGGTGGCGGCGCGGTTTATACTGGCGGCATTGCTCTGCTATAGCTGTTCCGATGCATGCACCTCGTGGCGAGATCGTCTTGATGGAAGGTTCGGCAGGCGGCCCGGTGGCCCGGCTGGCCGAAGCCGCGCCGCAGACTGCGCCGCGCCTCGCGCTCTCGCTGGTCGGACGCGTCTCGCTGCGCTTCCAGGGACGGCCGGTGGAGCTGCGCACGCGCAAGGCGGCAGCTGTTCTCGGCTATCTCGCGCTGTCCGAGACCAAGCAGGAGAGCCGCGAGCGGCTGGTCGGCTTGCTCTGGAGCCGTTCGGATGAGGAAAAGGCGCGCGCCTCGCTGCGTCAGGTCATCATGGAATTGCGCACCGTGCTCGGCGAGGCCGGCTTCGACGGCTTCAACGCGGGACGGCTCTCGATCGGCCTCGACCCCGACCGGGTCGCGGTCGACATCGAGAGCGTGCTGCAGCTTGCCCAGAGCGCGCGCGTCCATCCTTTGCTGCTCGAGACCCAGAGGCTGGACGAGCGATTGCTCGAAGGCATGGACGACCTCGATCCCTCGTTCCGGGTCTGGGTGCTGGCCAAGCGCCAGACCATCCATGAGCGGCTGATGCGCGATCTCGAAGCCGGCCTCGCCGCGGAAAACGTCGCGCCGGACATGCGCAAGAAGATCGCCGCCGCAATCGTCAATCTCGATCCGACGCATGAGCAGGCCTGCTGCCAGCTGATGCAGGCGCATGCCGAGGAAGGCGACGTGGCCGGCGCACTCCGAATCTACAAGGCGCTGTGGGATCTCCTGGACCGGGACTACGGCATGGAGCCGTCAAAGCCGACCGAAGAGCTCGTTGCGCGCATCAAGCTCGGCGCCTTCGACAGGCCGGCGTCGGCGAGCCATGCGGTGATCGCCCCGCTCGCCGGCGGCGAGCGCGGCGTGCTGATCGAGGCGATTCAGCCATCGCTCGACCGCGCCGGCGTCTCGGTAAAGCCGCGCCTGGTGCTGCAGCCGTTCGCGATGCATGGCATCGAGGCGGAGCGCGCCCACCTCGTGCAGGGCTTCAGCCTGCATCTGGCGGCGACGCTGGTGCGCTTCCGCGAATGGAGCGTGGTCGATCGTCCGGCGCCGACGGTGGTGCTGCCCACGCCTGCTTCCGTGCCGCAATACTCCATCGAGACCACCGCGTACCAGGCCGGCGACGAGATCAACATGGTGATGGTGCTCAAGGACGACACCATCGGCATGTTCATCTGGAGCGAGAGTTTTCGCCTCGGCCTGAGCAACTGGTTCGAGGCACAGCAGCGCATCATCCGCCGCATCGCGACTTCGCTCAATGTGCAGCTGTCGGCGGAACGGCTGAGGCGGCTTGGCGGCGAGGCCGACGTCTCGCTCGACGTCTACGACCGCTGGCTGCGCGGCCAGAGCCTGATGATGCGCTTCGATTCGGAGAGCTGGCATCGTGCTGTCGCCATCTTCCGCGACGCGATTCGCGACGATCCGACCTTCTCGCCCGGCTATTCCAGCCTGGTGCAGATGAACAATATAGAGCACTTTGTGCATCCAGGCGCTTTTCGCGATCTGGTCAAGGCGAGGGCAACACTCGATCTTGCGAAGAAGGCGGTTGAACTGGACCCGGTCGATTCCAGAGCTCATCTCTGCTGCGGCTGGTCCTATGCGATGGCGCTACGGGAGAACGAGGCGGGCGCGCATATGGAGCTCGCCTGCGAGCTGAACGACAACGATCCCTGGACGCTGTTGTCCTGTGCCCATTATGATGCGTTCTGCGGCTCGATCGAGCAGGCGCGGCGGCGTGCCGACATGTCGCTGTCGCTCTCACCACTTCCCTCGTATCTCGAGTGGAGCTATCACGGCATCATTCGCTTCCTGTGCGGGGATTATGCCGGGGCTATCGAGGCCTGCGACCGCGCGGGCAATGGGGTGAAGATCCTGCCGGCCTGGCGTGCGGCGACGTTATTTCGTCTCGGGCGTGCATCCATGGCCCGCGAACAGGCCGAACGTTTTCTCAATGGCATACGTTCGTTCTGGGTCGGCACAGAGCCCCCCAGAGATGAAGTCGTGGTGCGCTGGGTGCTGCAGGCGCATCCGATCAGCATGAGATCGCGATGGGAAGCCCTGCGCGACGGTCTAGGCGGCGCAGGGCTTCCCGTTGACGGCATTGTCCAACTATCCTCGTTGCCGGACCGCACTCATGCGCAGAGGCTGATCGTGTAGTCGCCGATGCGCTCGGCGTGCACCTTGAACTTCTCGCTTTCCGGGATCACCGGGTCGGCGCCGTTGAAAAGGCGCTTGTAGAACGGCGGAATCGGATAGGTCGAGCCGGGTTCGCTCAGCATCGCCTCGGAATCCTCGATCATGACCTTGGGCGGCAGCTTCAACAGCAGCGTCTCCTGGTCCGAGGTCACGAATTGAATGTGCTTGAAGCGCTCGGGCACGGTCGCGAACACCTGCGCTTTCGCGAGCTGCTCCTTGAACTGCTCGACGGTTTCCGGCACCGGATATTCGTTGTCGTCATCGAGATAGTTCTTGCCGGTGGACCAGGTCTTCACCAGCTTGCCCCAACGTTCGTGATTGGTGATCTGCAGCCTTTCAATACGCATGTTGGACTCCTCCGGGTTTGCGTGAGACGGATTGATTCCGCCTCACAAAAAAGCGGGCACGGCCTGCTTCAGGTCGGCAATTTCAGCGGTGAGTTCCACCAACTGGGCCATGTCCGCGATATCGGGAATCTCCGAGAAAACATTCGTGCCGTAGTAATTGCCGGAAAGCTCGGCGAGTTGGGCGGCAAGCGGGCCGGCGCCATATCCGACCGAGGCGCGCGCGCCGTCGAGCGCAGCGAAGATGACTTCGGCCGTGATGATCGAGCCGAGCCGGCCGAGATGCAGCCCGGCCGCCCCGTCCTGCTGCATCGCTTCGAAAAGCACAAAGAACGGCAGCGGCGGGTCATTGGCGATGGTCTCGATGTCCTCGGGCCTGAGGCTGCCATAGGTCGGCGCCGAGCTGAGCCATTGTCGCAAGCTGGTGACGCGGTAGCCGCGATCGGCGAGCAGCCGCGATGGATTGACAAGATCGGGCCTGCGGCGCGCGATCTCGGCAATCAGCGCATCGACCGACCACATGCCGGCAAGGGAAGCACCGAGGAGATCGCGATAGAGCAGCCCGACGCGCTCGGTCGCGTCGAAGGCATAGAAGATCTGGTCGTTGCCGAGTGCGTCGCTGAGATAGGGGCCGATGCGCCGGCTGAAATTCGGCTCCGAGCCGTTGATCGAAAAGAACCGCGACCACTGCACCATCCACGTGTCGTCGAGCGGCATGTTGACGGGATCGTTGGCGCTGGATTTTTCCAGCGTGTTGTTGAGGTCGTGCCTGGTCAGGTCGTTGATACGGTATTCCGGCCGCACCATGGCGTGGCCAAAGCGGAAGGCGCCTTGCGAGAATTCGAGCGGGATCTGCCAGTCACTGGCCGAATGCCGATCCATGAACCATGGATTGACGGTCGAATAGGCGGCGTAGATTGCGGGGTGCAGCACACGGCGCATCACGTCATTGCGGATGATGTGATGATAGATCGCGCTTAGCGCGTCGCGCGCGCAAAGAAAGCGCTTGTAGGCCGCGCCGAAGCGGCCGTTCGCGTGGCTCACCGGCTCGCCGCGTCGCGCGAGATCGACAAGCGCATTGTGCAGCAGGGCGAACAGCGCGGTTAGCTGCGAGATGATGGCATGATCGTCGTTGCGGGGATCGGCGAGCAGCGCTTCGGTCAGCGCCACGCGACCGCCTTTGTCGCGATCGATGCCGGTGTGATCCTCGACGCGGGTTCGCGCAATGTCCCGGAACGGGCACCGCGCGTCGTCTGTCGCCACATCGCCCTTTGCGATCTTCCAGCGCATGCGTCCCAGCCGCAGCTTGGTGCGGCGGTCGTCGCTCGGTGCATCGAGCGCATAGAGATGCGGCGATCCAACGGGGCCATGACCATACAGGCTCTCGAGCAGGAGCGGCGCGCGGCGCGCATTGGCGAGCGTGCTGACGTCGCCGGTGATCGACAGCGGCATCGCCGAATGGACGAGATCATGGGCGATGAATTGCAGCAGGTACGTATAGCCCGAGGGTATCGCCGGATTTTCCCAATGCTCGATCGATGGATCCGCGTGCGCAGCCCATTGGATCTCGGCATCCATCCGCCGCGACAGGCGGTTCATCAGCGCGCGGATCTCCGGAAGATGCGACGGCGACTGCAAGGGATCGACGCCGAACACGCGGTAGCGTTGCGAGCCAAGGGGAGATCCGAGGAAATGCCGAAATCCCGGAGCAGATGCGATGCTGGCATCGCGCCCGATCGCATCATCGGCGGACGTCTTGAAGGATGCATCGATGCTGCGTGTAGCCATCACGGGTTTCTCGCGGTGGTTCGCGGGCAGGTTGGGGAGTCTGCCGTGAAATTATCGTGATTTTTTGCTTGTGTTTTTGCAGGTTTCTGTTGACCTCATGCAAACCAATTGGGCGCGCCAGCTAATCGCGGGCGACAGCAATGTGCGTGCTGTAACCGCGATGTGGCGCGCCGTGCAACCCGGCCGAAGGCGCGGGCCATCGCGCAACATGCGACCGCTTGCGCGATATTCGTGCTATTCCCTGATAAGGCTGTAGACCTCATGCAGATTGCGGACAATGCCGATGCAGAGTTCTTCCATCTCCGCATTCGGTGACAGCAGGTCAGGTATCATGACGGTCATCATGCCAGCGCGGGACGCGGCGCGGACGCCATTATGGGAGTCCTCGAGCGCAAGACACAGCACAGGATCGACGCCGAGCCGGTCGGCCGCCGTCAGAAACGGATCGGGATTCGGCTTGCCCTCGATATAGTCGCCATGCGCGACGATCGCGTGGAAACGATCATGCAGGCCATGCCTGTCGAGATGATGCCGCGCGTCCTCATGGCGCGAGGAGGTCGCGATGGCGCGGGGCAACTGCAGCTCGTCGAGCAGGTCCAGCAGCTCGGTGACGCCGGCCTTGAGATAAGGCTGGGCCGTGGTTGCCTCCTCGAAACGCTTCTTAGCGGCGGTCCAGAAGCTGTCAAAATCGAAAGCTGTTCCGAACAAGTCAGCAAAGCGGGTGCGTGTCGCCTCTCCGGGCAGGCCGACAGTGGCAAGATAGAACTCGATCGGCAGATGATAGCCGGCCTCGCGCGCCACCGCGAGGGTCGCGTCGCGGTAAATCGCTTCGGTATTGAAGAGCAGGCCGTCCATGTCGAAGACGACGGCGTGAACTTTGCGCGGAAGGGGCATGTGCTGTGACTTGGTGATGCTGCTGACGCAAGCCGCTTGGGCCGCAAGCCTTGTTTGATTGCAAGTCTTGTCTGGTTGCAAGTCTTGTCTGGTTGCAAGTCTTGTCTGGTTGCAAGTCTGGTCTAGTTGAAGGCCATGCCGCCGCTCATCGCGATGGTCTGGCCGGTCATATAGGGATTGTCGATCAGCATCATGACCGCCTTGGACACTTCCTCCGGCCTGCCCAGGCGGCCGAGCGGAATGCGGTTCTTGAGATCGGGCTGGCCCTTCATCATGTCGGTCTCGATCAGCGACGGCGCAACCGCATTGACGGTGATGCCTTCCTTGACGAGGCGCGCGGCATAGCCGCGCATCAGGCCCTCCATGCCGGCCTTCGAGGCATTGTAGTGCGGGCCGATCGCGCCGGCACCGCGCGCCGCGCCGGAGGAGATGTTGACGATGCGCCCCCATTTCCGCTGCCGCATCATCGGCAGCACCGCCTGGATGCACAGGAACACCGACTTCAGGTTCACCGCGATGGTCTGGTCGAAATCGGCCTCGGTGAGGTCGTCGACGCCGCGGGTCATCGCGATGCCGGCGTTGTTGACGAGGATGTCGACGGGCCCGAGCTCGGAGGTGACGCGCGCCACCATCTTTGCGACTTCCGCCGCCTGCGACACGTCAGCCTGAATGGCTATCGCCTTCGCGCCGGCGCGGCGCAGCTCCTCGATCACGGCGTTGGCCTCATCGGCCTGCGCGCGATAATTGACAGCGACCGCCGCACCCGCCTGCGCTAGATCGCGCGCGATCGCCGCGCCTATCCCGCGCGAGCCGCCGGTCACCAGCGCCACGCGTCCTTTCAAGTTGTCAGCCGTCATCGCCCGTCTCCTACGCTCGTCAAACGCCTGCAGCGTAATCTATGGCGGCCGATGGCGTCAGCAAGAGCCGCTCCTCTCGCCATCGGCCCTCTCAGCTGTGGGCCTTGACATGGGTCAACGCCGATCAACGCGCAATGGTCGACAGTTCGATGGGGCTGCAGAGGAGGAGCGACAATGAAGCCGCTATCTGAACAACTCGCCGAATTGTCCCGGCGAGCCCGTAATGTCGAAGACCAATTCGCGCAGGCCGAGAAGGAAGCGCGGGGCAAGATCGAAGCCAGGAGAGCGCAAGCACTGACTGCGGCGCAATCCGCTGCGGAGAAGATCAATCAGCAGGTCAAGGCGGTCGCCGCCAACGCGTCTCGCGACTGGGGGCAGCTGCAGGCCAAGGTCGCTGCCGATATGACCGATCTCGCCAAATATGCCGGGCAGGTCAAACACAAGATCGATGTCCAGCGCACGGAGGATCGTGCGGAGTTTCTCGAAGCCGACGCCGGCTTTGCCATCGACTATGCGATCGCAGCCGTCGAGCAGGCGCAACTCGCTGTGATCGACGCGGTCGAAGCGCGCCTGCAGGCGGAGGACACGAAGCGCACCTGACGCCATCGAAAGCGATCGCTTTCGCAGTTTGGGTCTAGGTTCCCCGTGAAGGCGTCGCTACCGCCAGCGGTCGCGCATCCGCGCGGCGATGTCGACGCGCGGTCCCTGGCTGGCAGCGCGGGCGGCGGCCTCAGCCGCCTTGGGCCAGCTCGTGCGCTCGAACAATTGCAGCAGGGCTTCGGGAATGAAGCGGGTGCGGGCTGCGTAGAGGTGGCGGTCGCCTTGCGGGCTCTGGTTATGGGTGAAGAAGCGCTGCGGCACGATCAGATGCAGATCGTCCCTGGCGCGGGTCATCGCGACATAAAGCAGCCGGCGCTCCTCCTCCGTCTCGGCCGAGGTGCCGACGCCGAGGTCGGAGGGGATGCAGCCGTCGACCACGTTGAGCACGAACACCTGCTTCCATTCCTGCCCCTTGGCCGAATGGATGGTGGAGAGGATGAGATAGTCCTCGTCCAAGAACGGCACGCCGGCCTGGTCGGACGTCGCGTCCGGCGGATCGAGCGTGAGCTCGGTCAGGAAGCGCTCGCGCGAGGCATAGCCGCTGGCGATCTGCTCCAGCTGCACCAGGTCGGCGCGGCGGGTTTCGGCATCTTCATGGATGCGTTCCAGATGCGGCTGATACCAGAGCCGTGCGAGCTCGAGATCGGCCGGCCAGCTGCAATCGTGTAACGCGCCGACCGTCTCGACGAAGGCGGCCCAGTCGCCACCGGAACGCGGCGGGGCCGGCAGCGCGCCGAGCGCCGCGCCCGGATCGGGCCTGTCTGCAATGCTGTCGAGCACCTTCTGCGCGGTCGCGGGGCCGACGCCCGGTAGCAGATGCAGGATGCGGAAGCCCGCGATGCGGTCGCGCGGGTTCTCGGCGAAACGCAACAGCGCCAGCACATCCTTGACATGGGCGGCATCAAGGAATTTCAGGCCGCCGAATTTCACGAAGGGAATGTTGCGGCGGGTGAGCTCGACCTCGAGCGGGCCGGAATGGGATGAGGTGCGGAACAGCACCGCCTGCTGCTTCAACAGCGTGCCCTGCTCGCGATGCGCCAAAACCTGCTCGACCACATAGCGTGCCTGGTCGGCCTCGTCGCGCAGCGCGACGAGATAAGGCTTCTGCATTGAACTGCGTTCGGTCCAGAGGTTTTTGGTGAAACGTTCCTTGGCGAGGCTGATGACGCCGTTGGCGGCGGCCAGGATCGGCTGGGTCGAGCGATAATTGCGGTCGAGGGTGACGATCTCGGCGCGCGGGGTGAAATGGCCGGGGAAGTCGAGGATGTTGCGTACGGTGGCGGCGCGAAACGAGTAGATCGACTGCGCGTCGTCGCCGACCACGGTGAGGCCGGCTCCCTGGGGCCGCAGCGCCAGCAGGATCGAGGCTTGCAGGCGGTTGGTGTCCTGATATTCGTCGACCAGCACATGATCGAACCGCTCGCCGACTTCGGATGCGAGCTGCACATCCGACATCATCTGCGCCCAGTAGAGCAGGAGGTCATCGTAATCCAGTACCTTCTGCGCCTGCTTGGCCTCGACATAGCCGGCAAACAGCTGCTTCAGCTCGTCCGCCCAGCCCGCGCACCACGGATAGGCAAGGCCCAGCACCTGTTCCAGTGAGGTGTCCGCGTTGACGCAGCGGGAATAGATCGCAACGCAGGTGCCTTTGGCGGGGAAGCGCCGCTCGGTCCGGGAGAAGCCGAGGTCATGCCGGACCAGGTTCATCAGGTCGGCGGAATCCGCGCGGTCATGGATAGTGAAGACGGCATCGAGCCCGATGCGTTCGGCATATTCGCGCAAGAGCCGCGCGCCGATGCCGTGAAAGGTGCCGGCCCAGCTCAGCGCATCGGTCATTGCCGACGAGGTCTCGCCGATCACCTTGCGCGCGATGCGCTCGACCCGGGCCTTCATCTCGCTCGCGGCGCGGCGGGAGAAGGTCATCAGCAGGATGCGGCGCGGATCGGCGCCGTTGACGATCAGATGCGCGACGCGATGGGCCAGCGTGTTGGTTTTGCCGGAGCCCGCGCCGGCGATGACCAGCAGCGGGCGCGCGAGCGCGTCCTGCCCCACGCCATGCTCAACGGCGCGCCGCTGCGCGGGATTTAGTCCATCGAGATATGTCGCAGCCGTGGCCTGCACGAATCGCCCCTTCGCTGCAGAATCAGCGATTTCAGCGGCGGGCGCAATGCGCTCCGCTCACCGCGATTGCGGGCTCAATGGTCTGTTGACGGCTATCCTCGTACCGGTGCTGGCAGGGCTCTGGCGCTGAGAGCTCGCTGTCTCCGCTGGCGGTATCTGGCCGTCGAGCATCGGCCGATGCATTCCGCGGGCATGATGCCTCACCAGCGTCGCATTTGCCCGTAGATTGCCGAGGTGAAATTTTCGTCGCGTGCTGCATTGGGGCGGAAATACGGCGGGACGTCTTCGCGTCGCCCGTAAGGATACCGGCTCCCGTTGTTGCAAATCGATTTGCGTTTTGTGTTGCGTTAGCGTGACAGTCGCGAATCAACGCTGTGGTAGCTTGATCGCTGCTCAACCGGACGGATCGTGTGATCTTCAAAACGGTTCGTGCCGGTCGCCTCGCAGGGGGGACTTCGGAATGAACCAGCTGTTCCGGCCGTTGCCTTGTCTGTTTGTGCTGGCCGTCGTTGCGGGCACGTCGGGCGCCGCGCTGGCCGCGCGCCACAAGTCCGTCGCTCACGAGAAGAAGCAAGTAGCTCACGAGAAGATCGGGACCGCCAGCGATGCGCGCCACGAGCGCTCGTCTTCGTCGAAGCAAGCGGCTGCCTCCAAGAAGGAGAAGAGCAGGAAGCAGCGCATTGCCGACAAGCGGCACAAGAAGGATAAGTCCGACGAGGACGATGCGCCGCGCTTCACCGGCGATCTTGGCGCGCTGAAGGATGCCATCGACCTGTCGCGTCAGGCCAAGACCAGCGATGCGACGGAGGCGGAACAGAAGATCACCGATCCCGCCGCCGCGAAGCTCGCCGAGTGGTTCATCCTGCGCCATCCCGACTCCCAGGCGCCATTCTCCCGCTATGCCAGCTTCATTGCCGACAATCCCGACTGGCCGGGCGTCACCCTGATGCATCGGCGCGCGGAGGCGCGGTTGTGGCAGGAGAAGACGGATGCCGCGACCGTGCACAGTTTCACGGCCGATCATCCCTTCACTGCGAAGGGCAAGTTCGCACTTGCTCGCGTGCTGCTGGCCGAAGGCGACCGCGACGGCGCGCAGCGCCTGGTGCGCGAGGCCTGGCGCTCGGAGGAATTGACCGAACGCACCGAGAGCGATGCGCTCGATGCGTTCCACGACCTGCTGACCCGCGAGGATTTCCAGGCGCGGATGGACAGGCGCATCGGCGCCAAGGACATTGGCGCTGCGATGCGCGCCGCGCATCATCTCGACGACAATGCGATCGCGATCGTGAAGGCCTGCAGCGCGGTGAAGGGCAATGACGACAAGGCGGGCGATAAGCTCGATGAAGTCGCGGCAGATAACCGCGACGATCTCGGCTACGTGCTGTGTCGCGTGCAATGGCTGATGAAGAAGGACAAGATCGCGGAAGCGAGCCGGCTGGTGCTCGCGGCTCCGCAAGCGACCATGCCGCTGCAGGACACCGACGAATGGTGGAAGGTGCGGCGCGTGCTGGCGCGCAAGCTGCTTGATCTCGGCGATGTCCAGGGCGCCTATGAGGTCGCGCGCACGGCCGCAACGCCGGCCAGCGACAACTATCGCGCCGATCAGCACTTCATGGCGGGATGGATCGCGCTGCGCTATCTGCACGATCCGCGCGCGGCAATGGCGCATTTCGTCCATATCGACGAGGGCTGCGCGAACCCGATTACGCTGGCCCGCGCGAATTACTGGCGCGGCCGCGCCGCGGAAGAGCTCGGCGATCTCGCGACCATGCGGGTGAGCTACCAGGCCGCCGCGCGGCAATCGACCGCCTATTACGGGCAGCTGGCGCGCGCCCGTCTGGGCATGACCACCCTCATTTTGCGCAATCCGCAAGCCGACCCGGCCGAGCGGACAAAGCCCTCGGACGAGATCGTGCGCGCCGCGGACATGCTCTACACGCTCGGCGAACGCGATACCGTGGTGAGCTTCGTTGTCGACCTCGCCGAGGACTCAAACGACGTCGCAACATTGTCAGCCGTGGCCGACGTCACTGGTCGGCACAATGATGCGCGCGCGATGCTCGAGCTTGGCAAGACGGCGCTCGGACGCGGGCTTCCGGTGGAGGCCTATGCGTTCCCAACCATCGGCATCCCCGATCACCAGCCGGTGGGCCCCGCGATCGATCGCAGCGTGATCTATTCGGTCGCCCGCACGGAGAGCGACTTCAACCAGAAGGACAAGTCCTCGGCCAACGCCGTGGGCCTCATGCAGGTCACCCCGGAAGCCGGACGCGACACCGCCAAGCGCTTCGGCGTGGAATATGACTGGGACCGCATGGTCTCCGATCCCGTCTACAACACCCAGATGGGCGCCGCCGAACTCAGCGCGCTGCTCCTGGAATACAAGGGCTCGTCCATCATGACCTTCGCCGGCTACAATGCCGGCCGCGGCCGGGTGCGCGACTGGATCAAGGCCTACGGCGATCCGCGCGATCCCAATGTCGATCCGGTCGACTGGGTCGAGCGCATTCCCTTCTCCGAGACCCGCAACTATGTGCAGCGGGTGATGGAGAATCTCGCAGTCTATCGCGCCCGTTTCGGCCAGGGCGAGCCGTTGATGGCCACCACCGACCAGCGCGCGATCTCGCAGGAGGCAACCGCCTCGGTGCCGACGCCTTAGTCGGAGACCGAAGATCGGTCATCCTGAGAAGCCGTCGCCAACGGTCTCGAAGGGCGACGGCCCGCTCGAGAGGCTGGCCGTGCATCCTTCGAGGCTCGCGTCCCGAAGTGCCTCAGGATAACGGGTCAGCCAGCGAACGCTCGTCGCGCCCGTCTCCCCCGCAATCCTCTCCATCGCGATCGTGCCGTTCCGGTTGATCAATGGAGCGCAGCGGTCTGCCGCTCATGCCGCTCACTTCTCTGCGGCGTATTTCGTCCTGTGCACCCGATGAAACCAGGGGCTATGGGACGACATCATTTTTGGCCACCACGAAGTCGGCCAGATACAGGACCTTGCATAAAATCGAGCTCGAGCCGACGCGGGTTCCATCAGGGGGTGCCAAAGGAGCATGTCATGTCAACGCGTACGATCGGCATCGGGGCCGCAATCCTCGTGCTGGTAGCAATCGCCGCCGTCATCCTGCCACGAACCGGAACGCGCATATCCGAACTGTTCACAAAATCAGCGAATGAGCGCGTCGCCGAAGGCTTCGAAGCTGTTAAGGGCATCGGTCCTGTGTCTGACGATCTGAAGATCGCGCTGTCATCGCTGAGCCAGAGCGTGCAGGGCGCGCACAAGCCGCCGATTCAAGCCGGCGGGCATTGATCCGGTCAGATAGCCGCCCTTGACGGATTCCGCTCCCCCGCGATTGTCTCCATGGCGATGGCGCGCAACTTGCCGCGCTGGATCTTCACGCCGTTGGCGCTTTCAGTGACGGGGAAGGCGTCGATGAAGAAGATGCGTGCCGGCACCTTGTAGCCGGCGAGGCGATCGCGCAGCTGCGCGATCAGCTGCTCGGGGTCGGGTGGCGTGGCGGCATCTGTAATGACGAACGCCGCGCAGCGCGCCTGGCCGTTGATCTCGACCGCGACCACCTGCGCATCGGCGACGCCGGCGCAGGCCTTCAGCTCGTCCTCGATCTCGCCCGGCGCGACCAGGAAGCCGCCGAGCCGCATAGCATCGCCGCCGCGCGTCTGATAGACGAAGGAGCCGTCGCCGCGCAGATAGCCGATATCGCCGGTGCGGAAGAAGCCGTCGTCAGTGATCGCCGCACGCGTTGCATCCGGATTGTGGAAATAGCCGAGGAAGCGCGATGGCGCGCGGATCTCGAGCTCGCCGGAGCGGCCGGGCTTTGCAAGTTCGCCGGTCTCGGAATCGCGCACACGTACGACCGCATCGGGCGACATCGGCCAACCCCCGCATTCGATCCGCTCGGCGAACGGCGCCTCGCTCTTGCCGATCGAAAACAGCGCCTGCAATTCGCTCGACCCGTAGAGCCCATGCAGCGGCAGCCCGCGCGCTTCGGCCGCCGCGGCGAACTCGCGCCAGCCTGGCTGGAAAGCGGCAAAGCCGAACACTTTGGCATGCGGGAACGGGCGCGGGGCGTCGGTCAGTGCCAGGATGCGGCGGAACATCTCGTCCGAGCCGAAGGCGTGCGTGATCTTCTCCTCAGCCAGGATACGCAGCGCAGGCTCCGCCTCGAAGGCATCGAGCACATGCACCGTCACGCGGGCGGCGAAAAAGGCGAGCAGGCCGGTCATTCCAAACGTGCCGCAGAACGGCAGCATCGCCAGCAGCGAATGCTGCGCTGGCGACAGCGCGAGCGCCTTGCCGATCGCGCGGGCGTGGGAGACAAGGGAGCGTTGCGAATGCGCGACCAGCTTCGGTCCCTTGGTCGTGCCCGAGGTGGTGTAGAGCAGCACCGGCGCATCGACATCCGTTGGCGGCAGCCGGGCAGGCGGATAAGCCTTGTCGAATGCGTCGAACCGCAGCGCCGGCCAGTTGCTGCGAAAATCGCCGGCGCCGACCACGGCGACGTGGGCGAGCTGTGGCAGCTCGTCCTTGTCGATACCATGAAGGATCGCCGCGAAGTCGATGGAGCGGAACGAGGCCTCCACGATCAGGAGCTTCGCGCCGGAGAGGCGCAAGAGATGCGTGACATCGGCGCCGCGATAGCGCGTGTTGACCGCTGCGACGATGGCGCCGAGCTGTGCGGCGGCAAACAACAGCGCGACCCATTCCAGGCGGTTGACCAGCCACACCGCGATCACATCGCCGCGGCCGATGTCATGCGCGGCGAGCCAGGCGGCGGTCTCATCGACGCGCCTGGCGAAGTCACTTGCAGACACTGCGGTTCCATCGAACACGAAGGCGGGCTCGGCGGCTGCGCCTGATGTCAGGAGGGAGGTCAGCGATCGCGTTTCGTCCGGCATGCCTGCTTATAGCAGCGCGGTGGCGAGCAGGAGAAGGGCGGCTTCCGCCGCCTGTTCCAGTGCGCCGAGCACGTCGCCGGTCTGGCCCCCGATCTGGCGCCGCGCAAGCAGGGCCAGGAGCAGGCCGATGGCAGCGAGCGCGACCACGCCGGTCAGCATCGGGCCGAGGCCAAAGCCGATGGACAGCGCGATAATCCCGAGTCCCAGCGCGACAGCGACGCTCATCGGCGGCGGCTGCCCGGCGTCACTCGAAAGCCCATCGATGCGCGCCGGTGCGACCAGCCTCATGAAGGCCGGCAAGACCGCGCGCGCGCCGGCGTGCGCAACGATCAGCGCGATCGCGACAGCGCGGGTATCTTCAAGCGCGGTGAGCGCGCTCCAGCGGAGCAGCAGCGACAGGCCGAGCGCGCAGGCGCCAAACGTGCCGATCCGGCTGTCGCGCATGATCTCGAGCTTTTTCTCGCGTGTCCTGCCGCCACCGAGGCCGTCGGCGGTGTCGGCCAGGCCGTCCTCATGGATCGCGCCCGTGAGCAGCACGGTTGTGGCCAGCGCCAACACGCTTGCGCAGACGGGCGGAATGTGTGCCCGGTCGGCGAGCCAATAGACCGCCGCGCCGATTGCGCCGATCAGCGCGCCTGCAATCGGGAAGGCCCAGCCGGCGCGCGCGACGTCCCCCGCGCCGAGCGTCGCAGAGGGGCCGACCGGCAGGCGTGTGCAGAGCGAGACCGCTATCCGCACGTCCCGCATCGATTGCGCGAGCAGCGCCAGATAGCTCGCGAAACCGTTCGCCTTGTCATCCCCTGATGTCATGCGCTACTTCACCCGCATCGGCAGGCCCGCCACCACGAGCTCGACTTCGTCGGCCGCGCGCGCGATCGTCTGGTTGACGAGGCCCGCGGCATCGCGAAACGCGCGCGCCAGCGCATTGTCAGGCACGATGCCGGAGCCGACCTCGTTGGTGACCAGCACGACCGGGCTGCGCTGCATTTTCAGCGTCTCGGCAAGGCGAGCGGCTTCGCTTGCCCAGTCGCGCCCGTCATGCATGAGGTTGGAGAGCCAGATGGTCAGGCAGTCGACCAGCCGCGCACCGCCGCCGTCGGTTGCGCCCAGCGCAGCGACCAACTCCAGCGGCGTCTCATGCTCGATCCAGTCCTGGCCGCGCCGGGCCCGGTGCTTTGCGATCCGCTCGCGCATCTCGTGGTCGAAGCCTTCGGCGGTTGCGATATAGACCGGCTTGCCGGCAAATTCACGCGCGCGCGCCTCGGCCCGCGTGCTCTTGCCCGACCGGGCCCCTCCGGTAATCAGGATGACTGGCATATCCCCTCCGCTCGACCTGACGGCAGTAATCCATTCCGCGCGCGATGACAAAGGGCTATTCGCCGGGCACCGGAGGCTTGCGTTAACGGCACCTTTTCCCGCAGAGAGGGGGAACAGAGGGAGCGTGATTTGGACTTCGCGGCGGCCATGGTGCTTGCGCTTGCCATTGACGGCGTCATCGGCTGGCCCGGCGCGCTTTATGCGCGCATCGGCCATCCCGTGACCTGGCTCGGCTGGCTGATCGGAGCATTGGATCGGCACTGGAACAGGGACGACGACGCTTTTGCCATGCGGCGTCTCGCGGGCGTAGCCGCGGCGTTGGCCGTGATCGCACTGGCATGCGGCGCGGCCTTTGCGATGCAAGCTGTGAGCGGCTCCGGCTGGCCGCGGGTCCTGCTGATTGCGCTGCTCGCCTGGCCCTTTGTCGCACAGCGCTCGCTGCATGAACATGTCGCCGCGGTCGCGGGGCCGCTGCAGGCGGGCGATGTGGAGGCTGCGCGCCGCGCGGTGTCGATGATCGTCGGGCGCGATCCGGCGAGGCTTGATGAAGCCGGCATCGCGCGGGCGGCGATCGAGAGCCTTGCGGAAAACACCTCCGACGGCGTCGTGGCACCGATCTTTTGGGGCGCGCTGTTCGGGCTGCCCGGGATCGTCGGCTACAAGGCGATCAACACGCTGGATTCCATGATCGGGCATCGCGACATCAGGCATGAGGCGTTCGGCTGGGCCGCCGCACGCATCGATGATATCGCCAATCTTCTGCCGGCGCGGCTCACCGGATTGTTGTTCGCGCTTGTCTCGTCGCGCGTTTTGGACGCGCTCGGCTGCATGTGGCGCGATGCGCGCCATCACCGCTCTATCAACGCGGGCTGGCCGGAGGCTGCCGTTGCGGGGGCGCTGTCGGTGCGGTTATGCGGACCGCGCATCTATCACGGCGAGCTGGCGCAGGAGCCATGGCTCAACGAGGGCGCGCGTGATCCCGCAGCCGGCGACATCGTCCTGGCGCTGCGGCTTTATACGCGCGCCGTGGGGCTGTTCGCGGCCCTTCTGCTTGTCCTCGCGCTGGTGTAAGCCTTCGCGCATGATCGATCACGGCGGAAATCTCGATGTCGCTCGCGCGCGCTTTGGCGGCGAGCTTGCGGACTGGATCGATCTGTCCACCGGCATCAACCGGCTGCCCTATCCGGTGCCGCAATTGCCGGCCCACCATTGGCATGCGCTGCCCTCGCGCGCCGAGATCGAATCCCTGCATGAGGCGGCGCGCCACGCCTATCACACCACGGCGCCGCTGCTCGCCACCGCCGGTGCGCAGGCGGCGATCCAGATGTTGCCGCTGCTGGCGTTGCCGGGCGCCGCCAGGATTCTCGCTCCGACCTATGGCGAGTTCGGCCATGTGCTGCGCGGGGCCGGCTGGAAGGTCGAGGGCGTTTCCGATCTCGATGCACTCGCAGGCGCCGATCTTGCCGTCGTCGTCAACCCGAACAATCCGGACGGACAGCGCCATGATCCGGCCGCGCTGCTGGCGCTGGCATCGCGGGTCGGCCGGCTCGTCATTGACGAGAGCTTTGTCGATGCCACGCCCGAATTGTCGCTGGCCCCGCAGGCGGGGCGAGCGGGACTCCTGATCCTGCGCTCGTTCGGCAAGTTCTATGGACTTGCCGGCATCAGGCTCGGCTTTGTGCTTGGCGGCGAGAGCGATATAGCCCAGCTCGCGCGGATGGCCGGGCCGTGGCCGGTTTCGGGCGTGGCCATCGAGATTGGCCGTGCCGCGCTATCCGATCGCAAATGGGCGAGCGAAACCCGCATGCGCCTGTTTCGGGATGCGGCGCGGCTGGATGGAGTGGTGCAAGCGGTGGGTTGGGAGCTGATCGGCGGCACGCCGCTGTTCCGGCTTTATGAAGCCGGCGACGGCCTGCTCGCGCAGGAACGGCTGGCGCGCGCGCGGATCTGGTCACGCGTGTTCAAGGACCGGCCGTCCTGGCTCCGTCTCGGAGTGCCCGGCGATGAGACGGAATGGCAGCGGCTCGCCGCGGCGCTATCGGGCTAGTGCCAGCAGACCCTCGACATCGAGATGTTTCTCGATGTGATCGGCCAGCGCATCGAGCGCGCTTTCGATCCTTGCGCGATAGTGCTGGGCGGACGCCTCCACGCCGAGCCGTGCCAGATAGGCGCGGCGGAAATCATCGGATGTGAAGAGGCCGTGCAGATAGGTGCCGTGCACGAGTCCATCGGCCGAGACGGCGCCTTCGCCCTGTCCGTCGACGAGCGAAAATGGCTGCGCGCGGTCGGCGCCCTCGGTGCGGCCGATGTGGATTTCGTAGGCCGCCAGCGCCGCACCGCTTGCGGCATGAACGGCGCTGACGCGTGTCAGCGCCTTTTCCGGGGTCATGACGGTGGTGACATCCAACAGGCCGAGCCCCGGCGTCTCGCCGGCCGGCCCCTCGATGCCGTCGGGATCGGCGACGCTCTTGCCCAGCATCTGGTAGCCGCCGCAAATGCCGAGCACGTGGCCGCCGCGCCGGTGATGCGCGAAGAGATCGACGTCCCAGCCCTGTGCGCGCAGGAAATCGAGATCGCCGCGCGTCGATTTCGCGCCGGGCAGGATCACGAGTTTTGCATCGCCCGGAATGGCCTCGCCCGGGCGCACCATGACGAGATCGATGTCAGGCTCGAGCTTGAGCGGATCGAGATCGTCGAAGTTGGCGATCCGCGACAGCGCGAGAAAGGCGATCTTGCAACGGCCGGGCTTGCGCGCATCGGAGAGGCCCAGGGCATCTTCCGCCGGCAGCTCGCTCGCCCGGAAAAAATACGGCAGCACGCCAAAGCCGCGCCAGGCCGTGCGCGCCTCGATCAACCCGTAGCCGTCATCGAACAGCGTGGGATCGCCGCGGAATTTGTTGATGATGAAACCTTTGACCATCGCGGCGTCATCGGGATCGATGACGCTGTTGATGCCGACGAGCTGCGCGATCACCCCGCCGCGGTCGATGTCGCCGACGATGACAACAGGAACGTCGGCGCGGCGCGCAAAGCCCATATTGGCGATGTCGTTGGCGCGGAGGTTGACCTCCGCGGGGCTGCCGGCGCCCTCGACCAGTACGAGGTCGGCCTGCGCCTTCAGGCGCTCGAAGCTCTCCAGCACCGCCGGCATCAGCGAGGGCTTCATCTTGGCGTAGTCGCGCGCGCGCAAGGTCGCGACGCGCCGGCCCTGCACCACCACCTGGGCGCCGACATCAGTCTCGGGCTTGAGCAGCACCGGGTTCATGTCCGTATGCGGCTCGATGCCGGCCGCGAGCGCCTGCAGCGCCTGCGCGCGGCCGATCTCGCCGCCATCGCTGGTGACCGCCGCATTGTTCGACATGTTCTGCGGCTTGAATGGGCGCACGCGAAGGCCACGTCGCGTTGCGACGCGCGCAAGGCCGGCAACGACCAGCGACTTGCCGACGTCGGAGCCCGCTCCCTGGATCATCAACGCGCGCGCCATCAACTTGCCTTTAGAACTCGACGCCTGGCTGCGCCTTGATGCCGGAGCGGAAGGGATGTTTCACCAACGTCATCTCGGTGACGAGATCGGCGAGATCGATCAGCTCCTGCTTCGCATTACGTCCCGTCAGCACGACATGGGTCAGCGGCGGCTTTGACTCGCGGAGGAATGCCACCACCTCGTTGATATCCAGATAGTCGTAGCGCAGCGCGATATTGATCTCGTCGAGCACGACCATCCGCAGCCGCGCATCGCTGATCAGCTCCTTTGCTTTCTCCCAGCCGGCCTTGGCGGCCGCGATGTCGCGGGCGCGGTCCTGCGTCTCCCAGGTAAAACCTTCGCCCATAGCGTGGAACTGGCAGAGTTCGCCGAAATGGCCGGTCAGGAGCCGTCGCTCGCCGGTATCCCAGGCGCCTTTGATGAACTGCACCACCGCGCAAGGGAAGCCATGCGCGACACAGCGGACGATCATGCCGAAGGCGGAGGAGGATTTTCCTTTTCCTGCGCCGGTGTGGACGATGATCAGGCCCTTCTCGCCGCTTTTCTCCGCCATGATGCGGTCGCGCGCAGCTTTTTTCTTGGCCATCTTGGCGGCGTGGCGGGCCTCGATGACATCCGTCGTCTCGTCGTCGGCATCCGCGGCCAGATCATGATCGCCAGCCATGATTCACTCCTTCGGCTTGACAAGTCGCGCGCTTGGGCGAATGTTCGGCCCGCGCTGGTTCCTGTCCCTATGACAGGCGAAGAGGGAATGCGATAGGGCCAAGAGTCCATAGGAACGTCGATCTGAACGTCGATCCGAAGACCTTGGCCCGAAAAGCAGCCGCCCCCGCGACCGTGACCGGAGAGATCCCAACTCGCCACTGATTCTTTATCTTAAGGATCGGGAAGGCTGGGATCGGAGGACCCCAAAAGAGTCCTGCTCCGCAAGCCGGGAGACCTGCCAGCGCTTGTGATTGGACGACCGGCGGACGGGGTGTTCCGCGACGGGGAACGAACCTGTGCAAGTAGCGGGTTCGTCTGCCTCTTCGCCTCCGCCGACATCGATTGGGGAAAGGCGAAATGGCGGTCACGCTTCATGTCTGCATCACCTGCCGCGCAGGTCAAACCTTAGCCGAAGGCGAGACGACACCCGGCGCCCGGCTGCGCGACGCCATCATCGAAGCAGGCGTGCCTGACGGCGTCAACCTCGTGCCAGTCGAGTGCCTCTCAGCCTGCAGCCAGGGCTGTTCCGTCGCACTGAGCGCGCCGGGCCGCTGGGCCTATGTCTATGGCCGGCTCACGCACGAGAACGCGCGCGATGTGGTCGCGGGGGCTGCGGCCTATGCGGCTGCGTCCGACGGCATCGTGCCCTGGCGGTCGCGTCCTGAAATCTTCCGCAAGCAGTCGCTTGCCCGCATTCCCCCTGTTGTCGCCCTGCCGGAGGCCGCCGAATGACGTCGCTTGCCAAGATTCCCGTCACCGTCATCACCGGCTTTCTCGGCTCGGGCAAGACCACGCTGATCCGTCATCTCATGAGCAATCCCAACGGCAAGAGGCTTGCCGTGCTGGTCAATGAGTTCGGCAGCGAGGGCGTCGACGGCGAGATCCTGAAATCCTGTGCGGATGCCAATTGCCCCGAGGAGAACATTGTCGAGCTTGCGAACGGCTGCATCTGCTGCACGGTCGCCGACGAGTTCATCCCGACCATGCAGAGCCTGCTCGCGCGGCAGGTCGTACCTGATCACATCCTGATCGAGACATCGGGCCTTGCCTTGCCAAAGCCGCTGCTGAAGGCGTTCGACTGGCCGGAGATCAAGTCGCGCATCACCGTCGATGGCGTCATTGCGCTCGCCGATGCCGAGGCTGTCGCAGCGGGACGCTTCGCGCCCGATCCCGCGGCGGTGGATGCACAGCGCGCCGCCGACGAGAGCCTCGATCACGAGACGCCACTGTCGGAGGTGTTCGAGGACCAGATCGCCTGCGCCGATATCGTACTGCTGACCAAGGCGGACCTCGCCGGCGAAGCCGGCATTGCCGCTGCAAAACAGGTGATCGCGGCGGAAGCGCCGCGGCCGCTGCCGATGCTGGCGGTGACCGACGGGGCCATCGATCCACAGGTGATTTTGGGGCTGAATGCTGCGGCCGAGGACGATCTCGCCTCGCGGCCTTCGCATCACGACGGCGAGGAGGATCACGAGCATGACGATTTTGCCTCCGTCGTGGTCGAGTTGCCCGAGATCACCGACATCGAGGCGCTGGCCCGCGCCGTCGGCCGGCTGGCGCGCGAGCAGAATGTGCTGCGCGCGAAGGGCTATCTCGCGGTCGCCGGCAAGCCGATGCGGTTGTTGCTGCAGGCGGTCGGCGAGCGCGTGCGCCATCAGTTCGATCGCCCGTGGGGCGCGAGCCCGCGCCGCTCCAGACTGGTTCTGATCGGCGAGCAGGGCGATATCGACGAGGCCGCGATCAAAGCGGGACTGGGAGTCTAAAGGCCAGGAGATGCACGTCGTCTTTCGCGAGAGCCATGGGCTTGAGGAGACTGCCGTACCTGTCGATCTCGCACAGGATACGGCCGATCTCGTCATGCTCTCATTCTCCGACAGCGACCTTGCGGCCTTTGCTGCCGGTTGGCGGCGCGGGCAAAACAGCCTGCCGACCTTGCGGCTCGCCAATCTCGCAAGCCTGAAGCATCCGCTCTCGGTGGACACCTACATCGAACGCACGCTTAAGCATGCGCGCGGCGTGCTGGTGCGGCTGATCGGCGGCGAGTCGTATTGGGCTTACGGCCTCGCGGCCCTGCATGGCCTTGCAAAGCAGCGCGGCATCGCGCTCGCGGTGCTTCCCGCCGATGGACGGGACGATCCGCGGCTGGATGAGCTCTCAACCCTGCCGCATTCGACGCTGCGGCAATTGAAGGCGCTGTGCGACACCGGCGGCGCAGTGGCCGCCCAGGCCGCGATCGCCCAGCTCGCACTGGCCTCCGGACTTTATGCGGGACCGGTGCTGGGCGAGCTGACCATTCCCGACATGGGTCTTTACGATCCCGCGGGCGGCGTGCTGTTGTCGCTGCCGCAGGCTGATGGACGGCCACATGCGCTGGTCACCTTCTATCGTGCTTATGTGACTGCCGCCGATACCGCGCCGGTCGATGCGCTGATCATGGCACTCCGGCAAAAGGGCTTTGATGCCTACGGCGCCTTTGCGCCTTCGCTGAAGGCCAAAGGCGTTGCCGAATGGCTGAAGCGCCGTTTTGCCGAGCGGCGGCCGGCGGCCATCATCAACGCCACCGCATTCTCCGCCATCGGCGAGGACGGCACGACGCCGTTCGATGCCGCATCATGCCCGGTGTTCCAGGTCGCGCTGTCGACCGCGCGGCGAGAGGATTGGGCGGCATCGCTGCGTGGGCTATCGGCGGCTGATCTCGCAATGCATGTGGTGCTGCCGGAGGTCGATGGTCGCATCTTCCCGGGTGTCGTCAGCTTCAAGCAGGTTGGCGCGCGCGATGACGACTTGCAAATCGCACTGGCCGCGCATCAGCCGGACGCGGCCCGCGTCCATGCGGTGGTTGATCGCGTCGCCGCATGGTCGCGCCTTGCGGCGGTCCCCAGCCGCGATAAGCGGCTTGCCATCGTCCTCTCCAGCTATCCAGGCCGCCCACACCAGATCGCGCATGCGGTGGGGCTGGATGCGCTCGCCTCCACCGAGGCGCTGCTGTCGGATCTCGGCGCAAGCGGCTTCGATGTCGACGCGGGCGGCCCGCTCGCGCGGGCGCTGCAGCACCAAACATTGAGATGGAGCATCGCCGACTATCGCGCCGCGCTGGCGACGTTGCCTGGCGAGCTGCAGGACAAGCTCGCCAGCATCTGGGGCGCGCCGGAGGATGATCCGCAGGTCGTCGATGGTCATTTCCATTTTTCCGCGCTCAGGCGTGGCTGTGCGATCATCGCCGTGCAGCCGGAGCGCGGCGAGGTCGCAAGCCGCGATGCCGATTATCACGATCTCAGCCGTATCCCCCGCCACGCCTATGTCGCATTCTATCTCTGGCTCCGAGCGGCGGACATCCACGCGCTCATTCACATGGGGGCGCATGGCACGCTGGAGTGGCTGCCGGGGAAATCGGTGGCGCTGTCGGAGGCCTGCTGGCCGGAGGCACTGGTCGGCGATCTGCCCGTCATCTACCCCTTCATTGTCAACGATCCGGGCGAGGCGGCGCAGGCCAAGCGGCGGCTCGGCGCCGTCACGATCGGCCATCTGCCGCCGCCGCTGGCGGCGAGCGCGCTGCCCGGCAATCTCGTGCGGCTCGAGCAGTTGCTCGACGAATACTCGACCGCCGATGGCCTCGATCCGGCGCGCCGCAGCCGTCTCGTCGCCGCGATCCGCGACGAAGCGCGCGCGGCGGGCGTGGAGCAGGACCTGGGACTGGATACATCTGCGTCCGCCGCAGAAGCAATCCCGCGTATCGACCGTTTTGTCTGCGACCTGAAAGAGAGCCAGTTCGGCGACGGCCTGCACGTGTTCGGCCGTGGCCAGTGCGGCGAGGCGGAGCGGGCTGCGCTGGTGGACGCGCTCGAGGGCAGACGCGTCGCGCCGGGCCCGGCGGGCTCGCCGTTCCGCGGCCGGCGCGATGTGCTGCCGACGGGGCGCAATCTGTTTGCGGTCGACCCGCGCGCGGTGCCGACCCGTGCGGCGCATGCGCAAGGCATCAAGCTTGCCGAAGAGCTGTTGCGGAGGCATCTGCAGGATCATGGCGACTGGCCGAAGGGCTTGCTCGTCGATCTCTGGGGCTCCGCGAGCATGCGCACCGCGGGCGAGGAATTCGCCATGGCGCTGCAGCTTGCCGGCGTTGCGCCGCGCTGGGATCAGGCAAGCGGCCGGGTGATCGGCTACGAGATCATTCCGCTCGCCCAGCTCGGCCGGCCGCGCATCGATGTGAGCCTGCGGATCTCCGGCCTGTTCCGCGACGTCTTCGGCAACCTGGCGCAGCTGTTCGAAGCCGCCTCGGAAGCCCTGGCGGCGCGCGATTTCGAAGGCGAGGACAATCCCTACGCGCAGCGCGGGGCGCGCGTGTTCGGTCCGCGCCCCGGGCAGTATGGCGTCGGCGGCTTCGCCGCGCGCGAGGCGTTCACTGCGGAAGCGCGAAGCGCCGCGGGCGAGGCCTGGCTTGCGGCGTCGTCCTGGTCCTTCGCCGTGGATGGGGAGATGAAGCCGGACCGCGCGCGGCTTGAAGCGAGGCTCAAGAGCGCCGATGCCTTTGTGCATGTCCAGGATCTGCCCGAGACGGATTTGCTCGTCGCTGCCGACTACGCCGCGCACGAGGCCGGCCCCGCGGCCGCCGCCGCGCATCTGGGTGCGCAGCAGCCATCGCTGTACCATCTCGACTCGACGCGGCCCGATGCGCCGCAGGCGCGCGCGCTGCCGGAGGAGATTGCCCGCGTGGTGCGCGCACGTGCCGCCAATCCCGCATGGATCAATGGCATGATGCGGCACGGCTTCCGTGGCGCAGCCGAGATCGCGGCGACACTGGAGCATATGGCGGTGTTCGCACATCTTGCCGAGGCGGTTCCGGCGCATCTGTTCGACCTCTATTACGATGCGACGCTCGGCAATGACGACGTTCGCGGCTTTCTCGCGCGGGAAAACCCGCTCGCGCTGTCGGCGATGGAGGACTGCTTCAACCGCCTGCATGACGCCGCGCTCTGGGTGACGCGGCGCAACTCCATTGCCATCTCGCTGCGGAGGGCATCATGACGGCAGTCGCGATCAAAGGCTGGTGTCCCAGTGCTCATCGCCCGATGCAATCGGGCGACGGTCTCGTCGCGCGCATCCGTCCACGGTCAGGGCGGCTATCGGCGGCGCAGGCAATCGCCATCGCTGAATTGGCCGAGCGGTACGGCAACGGGCTGATCGATCTGACCGGCCGCGCCAATCTGCAGGTGCGCGGTTTACGCAGCGAGGGCCACGAGGCGCTGCTTGAGCGCCTGGCAGAACTCGTGCTCGTCGATGCGGATGCCGATGTCGAGACCGAGCGCAACATCCTGCTCGCGCCATTCTGGCGCGACGGCGACGACACGCAAATGATCGCGGTCGAGCTCGAGCGCGCCCTCGGCGAACGGTCGCTTGGCTTGCCCGCGAAATTCGGCTTCGCGGTCGATTGCGGCGAGGCGCGGCTGTTGGCGCAGGCTTCCGCCGACATCCGCATCGAGCGCAGCGCCGACGGCGGGCTGCTGGTGCGCGCCGACGGCGCGTCCCCTGGCCATGCGGCGACGAGAGCAGATGCCGTCGAGCTCGCGATGTCGCTGACAAAATGGTTCCTGGCATCCGGCGGCGTGAGCGATGGGCGAGGGCGCATGGCGGCGCATATTGGTCGTGGCGCGAAATTGCCCGACGCGCTTGCAGGCCTCGCGGTGCCGGCGCCTGCCTTGCCGAGGCCTGCTCCCGGCATCTGCGCGACCGGCGCGCTGGTCGGCATCGCCTTCGGCCAGATGCGCAGCGCGACGCTGAAATTCTTGGGCGAACGGGCGGCAAGCCTGCGCATGACGCCCTGGCGCATGATCCTGCTGGAAGGCCTGCGCGAGATGCCCGCGCATGACGGCCTCGTGGCCTCGGCTCACGATCCCCTCCTGCGCATCGCCGCCTGCACCGGTGCGCCAGCTTGCGACGCCGCGCATGCCGACACGCGCGCGCTCGCCGCCGCGCTCGCGCCGCATCTCGCCGCCGACGCGGACCTTCATGTCTCCGGCTGCGCGAAGGGCTGCGCGCATCCGGGTGTGGCCGACGTCACCCTGATTGCCACGTCAGACGGCTTCGATGTCATCCGTGACGGCACGATCCGCGATGCGCCGGCGCGGCGCGGCGTGAGCCGCGCGGACATTCTCGCCGATCCTCGCCTCGTGCTGGAGGCGCACTGATGCCGCATGTCTACGAAACCGATGGCGCGGCCATCTACCAGAAGTCGTTCGCGACCATTCGCGCCGAGGCGGATCTGGCGCGCTTCAGCTCCGACGAGGAGCCGGTGGTGGTGCGCATGATCCATGCCGCCGGCATGGTCGGCCTCGAGCGCTTCATCCGCCTCACGCCGGACCTGGCGCGCGCCGCGCGCGAGGCGCTCGCGTCCGGCGCGCCGATCCTGTGCGATGCGCGCATGGTTTCCGAGGGCATTACCCGGACGCGATTGCCGAAGCACAATGCCGTGATCTGCACGCTCGACGATCCCGCCGTGCCCGCGCTCGCGCAATCGATGCGCACCACCCGCTCGGCGGCGGCGCTCGAACTGTGGCGGCCGCATCTCGCAGGCGCCGTGGTTGCGATCGGCAACGCGCCGACCGCGTTGTTTCATCTCTTGAACATGCTCGAGCACGACGACTGTCCGCGCCCGGCCGCGATCATCGGCTGCCCCGTCGGTTTTGTCGGCGCCGCCGAATCCAAGGCTGCCCTGATGGCCGCACCGCCGGCGCCGGCACTCACCGTCGAGGGCCGGCTCGGCGGCTCCGCGATCACGGTCGCTGCCGTGAACGCGCTTGCAAGCAGGAGCGAGTAGTCATGGGGCGCATCATCTGCTGCGGACTGGGGCCGGGCGATCCCGATCTGATCAGCGTGCGCGCCGATCGCGAAATTCGCGCTGCCACCCAGATCGCCTATTTCCGCAAGAAAGGCCGCCCCGGCCAGGCGCGCCGCATTGTCGAGGGGATTCTGTCGCGCGACGTCAGCGAATATCCCATGGAATATCCCGTCACGACCGAGCTTGCCTTCGACAGCGACGAGTATGTCCAGCTGCTCGCCAAGTTTTACGATCAGTGGGCCGACCGCCTCGAACGGCTTGCGCGCGAAGACAACATCGTCGTGCTCTGCGAGGGCGACCCGTTCTTCTACGGCTCCTTCATGCATCTTTATTCGCGGCTGCAGGGCCGCGCCGAGCTCGATGTCATCGCCGGCATTCCGGGCATGGCCGGCTGCTGGAACGTCGTGGGGCAGCCGATCGCGCTCGGCGACGACGTGATGACGGTGTTGATGGGCACCTTGCCCGAGGAGGAGCTCAATCGCCGCGTCAACAATGAGGATGCGCTTGTCATCATGAAGACCGGGCGCAACCTCGCAAAGATCCGCCGAGCGCTGCAAGCCGCCGGCCGGCTCGATCGGGCCTGGCTGATCGAGCGCGGCACCATGCCGGGCGAGCGGGTGGCGCGGCTGAAGGAGATCGAGCCGACCGACTGCCCGTACTTCGCAATCGTGCTGGTGCATGGTCACGGCCGGCGGCGGGAGTTCTGCGAATGACGGGTTCGCTTGCCATCGCGGGCCTTGGGCCAGGGGATGCAGCGCTGATCACGCCGGAAGTCTCGGCGGCGCTGAATGAAGCGACCGACGTGTTGGGTTACACGCCCTATGTCGGCCGCGTGCCCGCGCGCGAAGGTCTGCGATTGCATCCGTCCGACAACCGCATGGAGCTGAACCGCGCCGGCGACGCATTGAAGCTCGCGGCGGAAGGCCGCAATGTCGTTCTTGTCTCCTCCGGCGATCCCGGCGTGTTCGCCATGGCCTCGGCCGTATTCGAGGCGCTGGAAGGATCGCCCGAATATCGCGATGTCGCGATCCGCGTGCTGCCTGGCGTCACCGCGATGCTGGCGGCAGCGGCGCGCGCGGGCGCGCCGCTTGGCCATGATTTCTGCGCCATCAATCTCTCGGATAATCTCAAGCCATGGGAGCTGATCGACAAGCGCCTGCGGCTCGCGGTCGAGGCCGACTTCTCCATTGCGCTCTACAACCCGCGATCGGCAAGCCGGCCCGAAGGATTCGAGCGCGCGCTGCACGTGCTGCGCGAGGCCGGGTGCGGCGAGCGGCTGATCATCTTTGCCCATGCGGTGACGACGGCGAAGGAGCACATCGAAACCGTCCGGCTTAAGGATGCGCGGCCTGAAATGGCTGACATGTCGACACTTGTGATCATCGGCAATTCGGCGACCCGCCGCGTCGGCCGCTGGGTCTATGCCCCGAGGCGCGCGTCATGAGCAAGCCACGCGAGCACATCGTCGACATGCTCGACCCGTGGCCGTTCCGGGAGTTCGGGCCGCGCGATCATGATCACAGGAAGGCCCAGCTCGCGCGCAGCGTCGATCTTGGCGCGCGCGCCGTCGCCGCCGGCATTGCGGGCGACCAGCCAGGCGATGCCGCGATCGCGCATCAGTGCGCGATCCTCATCAAGGGTGAACGGACCGCGGGAGACGATGACGTCTGCTTGAGGCAATGGCAGGGCGCCGTCGGGCGTATCGACAAGGCGCAGCGTATAGGCATGCTGCGGCTTGGCGGCAAACGGCGCCAGATGCTGCCGGCCGATTGCGAGAAAGACGCGGCTCGGCGCATCGGGCAGGGCGGCGACGGCTGCAGCGATGTCGGCGACCTCGATCCAGCGATCGCCGGCCATGCGCGTCCAGGGTGCGCGTTCGAGCGCGAGCAGCGGCGTGCTCGTCGCCGCGCAGGCTTCGACCGCATGGCGGCTCATCTCGGCAGCGAAAGGGTGGGTCGCGTCGATCACATGCGTGATGGCTTCGCTGCGGAGAAAGTCGGCCAGTCCCGTCGCGCCGCCGAAGCCGCCGATGCGGGTCGGCAGTGCGTGCGGCAGCGGAATCCTGGTGCGCCCGGCATAGGAATAGACAGCGTCGATCTGCGCGCGCGACAGCGCGTCGGCGAGCCGGTTGGCGTCGCCCGTGCCGCCCAGAATGAGTGCGCGCGTCATGAGTGAACCTTTGGCTTGTCCCTGGCTGACCATCATCGGCATCGGCGAAGATGGCCTCGCGGGGCTGCCGGACGCAAGCCGAAAGGCGCTGGCGCGCGCCGAGATCGTGTTCGGGGGCGAGCGGCATCTGAAGCTTGCCGATGTTGGCCGACACGGACGACTCTGGCCGGTGCCGTTCGACATCGCGCCCGTGCTCGCATGCCGTGGGCGGCCGACGGTGGTGCTCGCCTCGGGCGACCCGTTCTGGCATGGCGCAGGGTCTGCGCTCGCGGCAAAGCTGTCGCGCGAGGAGTGGATCGCGCATCCTGGGCAGTCGACATTTTCGCTCGCCGCCGCGCGGCTCGGCTGGGCGGTGGAGGACGCGCTCTGCATCGCACTGCATGCGGCGCCGTTCGAACGGCTGGTGCCCGTGCTTTCGCGCGGCGCCCGGATCATCTGCCTGGTGCGCGATGGCAAGGCGGCGGCCGATCTGGCGCAATGGCTGACTGCGCGGGGCTGGGGGGACTCGCGGCTCTGGGCGTTATCCAGGCTGGGTGGGCCGCGCGAGGAGATCATCGAGGCGTCGGCGGCCGCCTACGCAGCGCCGTCGGCGCCAGGCCCGCTGGCGATTGCGTTTGAAGCCGAGGGCGCGACCGGCCTGCCGCGCTGCTCTGGCCTATCCGACGATCTCTTCATTCATGATGGTCAGATCACCAAGCGTCCCATGCGCGCGCTCGCGCTCTCCACCCTGGCGCCGCGGCCGAACGAGCTATTGTGGGACATCGGCGCGGGCTCGGGCTCGGTCGCAGTCGAATGGGCGCTGGCGGGTGGGCGCGCGATCGCGATCGAGGCGCGTGAGGAACGCGCCGGCAATATCCGTCGCAATGCCGCGGCCTTTGGCCTTGCGCATCGGATCAAGGTGATCACAGGTCGCGCGCCGGATGCGCTGTCTGATCTCGAGCAGCCTGACGCGGCGTTTTTCGGCGGCGGGCTGGAGGCGGCGATGTTTGAACGCGTCTGGGCGCTGCTGCCGCACGGCGCACGCATCGTTGCGCATTCCGTCACGCTGGAAACCGAGGCGCTGCTGGCTGAATTGCACAGCCGGTACGGCGGCGCGCTGATGCGGATCGAGCTTTCGCATGCCGCGCCGCTCGGCGGCTTCCGCTCCTGGGATGCCGCGCGCCCGGTTGTACAATGGAGCGCGGTGAAGGGAGCGGGCGCATGACAGTGCATTTCATCGGCGCCGGACCAGGCGCGCCTGATCTGATCACGCTGCGCGGCCGCGACCTGATCGCGGCCTCTCCGGTCTGCCTCTATGCCGGATCGCTGGTGCCGGCAGAAATCCTGGCGCATTGCCCGTCGGGTGCGCGTATCGTGAATACTGCGCCTCTCTCGCTGGATGCGATCATCGAGGAGATCCAGGCGGCGCATGCAAAGGGGCAGGATGTCGCGCGGCTGCATTCGGGCGATCTTTCAGTGTGGTCGGCGATGGGCGAACAGCTGCGCCGCCTGCGCGAGCTAGGCATTCCCTTCACGGTCACGCCAGGCGTGCCGTCTTTCGCCGCGGCTGCCGCGGCATTGCAGGCCGAGCTGACGTTGCCCGGCCTTGCACAGTCGGTGGTGCTGACCCGCACTTCGGGGCGGGCGAGCGCGATGCCGGCGGGCGAGACGCTCGCAGCCTTCGCCGCGACCGGCGCGGTGCTCGCCATCCATCTCTCCGTGCATGTGCTGGACAAGGTAATCGCTGAACTTACGCTGCATTACGGCGCGGACTGCCCTGTCGCCGTGGTCTGGCGCGCGAGCTGGCCGGATGAAAGAATCGTGCGCGCCACGCTTGCCACGCTCGATGCGGCGCTCGGCGACAAGCTCGAGCGTACCGCGATCATCCTGGTCGGCCGCACGCTTCGTGCCGATGATTTTGCCGAGAGCCGGCTCTATGCCGCCGACTACGATCGCCGTTACCGTCCTGTCGGCAGCGCGCCGCGCTTCCCGGAGACGACATGATGCCGCGCGCGCTTGTCATTTCCGCGCCGGCCTCCGGCGCCGGCAAGACCACGCTGACGCTGGCGCTGGCGCGGGCCTATCGCGATCGCGGGCTTGCGGTGCAGTGCTTCAAGAGCGGTCCCGACTATATCGATCCTGCCTTTCACGCCGCTGCCACCGGACGCAGCTCGGTCAATCTCGACAGCTGGGCAATGCCGCGCGAGACCATCGAAGCGCTGGTCGCGCGCGGGCGCGATGCCGACCTCGTGCTGGCCGAAGGCTCGATGGGGCTGTTCGACGGTGTCGCAAGGCCCGGCCGCTGCGGCAGCGGCGCCAGCGCGGATATTGCTGACATGATGGGCTGGCCGGTGCTGCTGGTGCTCGATCCCGCAGGGCAGGCGCAGACGGCGGCGGCGGTCGCCGCGGGACTGCGCGATTTCCGTGCCGGTGTGCGCATTGCAGGCGTCGTGCTCAATCGCGTCGCTAGCCCCCGCCATGAAGACCTGATCCGGCGTGCGATGGCTGCCGTAAACATTCCCGTGCTCGGGGCACTGCCGCGCCACGCGCCGATTGCCCTGCCGGAGCGGCATCTCGGGCTGGTGCAGGCCGAGGAATTGCATCGTCTTAACGACCTGATCGGCGAGGCCGCGCGTCTGGTTGCCGAGCGGGTTGATCTTGACGCCTTGCTCGGGCTCGCTGCGGGCGAGACGAGTTTCGCCGAGCCCAACCCGTCGTGCAGAGCGCGCATCACCCCGCCGGGACAGCGCGTTGCACTGGCACGCGATGCGGCGTTCTCCTTCATCTATCCGCATGTGCTGGAGGGCTGGCGCGCGGCAGGCGCCGAGATCATGCCGTTCTCACCGCTGGCCGATGAGGGCCCGAACGAGCGCGCCGATGTCGCCTGGCTGCCCGGAGGCTATCCGGAATTGCACGCGGAGCGGCTTGCCGCGAGCAATAATTTCAAGACGCGCCTGCGCAGCTTTGCTGAAACGCGGCCCGTGCATGGCGAATGCGGGGGCTATATGGTGCTCGGCGAGGGACTCCTCGACAAGGAAGGGACGCGGCACGCCATGACGGACCTGCTCGGTCTCGTAACCTCTTTCGCCAAGCGCAGCATGCATCTCGGCTATCGCAAGGCTGCGCTGACATCGCCGATGCCTGGTTTTTCGGCCGGCGCGCAGCTGCGCGGCCATGAGTTTCACTATGCGAGCATCCTCGCCCAGCCCGATACGCCGCTCGCCGACGTCTGCGACGCCAATGGCGTCGAGGTCGCCGAGACCGGCTCGCGGCGCGGCAAGGTGACCGGCACATTCTTTCATCTCATCGCGGAGGACAGGTGAGCGGCTTTGTTTCCTTTGTCTCGGCCGGCCCCGGCGACCCCGAGCTTCTGACGCTGAAGGCTGCCGCGCGGCTCAAGGCGGCGGACGTCGTGCTCTATGACGACCTCGCCTCCGGCGACATCCTGCATCATGCCCGCGAGGGCGCGCGGCTGGTCTCGGTGGGCAAACGTGCGGGGCGGCCTTCCGCCAAGCAGGAGCATGTCAGCCGCCTGTTGGTCGAATATGCCGCGACGGGTGCTGTCGTGGTGCGGCTGAAATCCGGCGACTGCGGCATTTTCGGCCGGCTGGAGGAGGAGATCGACGCGCTGCGCGCAGCCGGCATCGCCTACGAGATCATTCCCGGCGTCACCGCGGCCTGTGCTGCGACGGCGGTCGCCGGCATTCCGCTGACCCGCCGGCACACCGCGCGCCGCGTGCAGTTCATCACCGGCGCCGACGTGCGCGGCCAATTGCCCGAGGATCTCAATTGGGCGGCGCTGGTAGATCCGCATGCGACCACCGCCGTCTACATGGGCAAGCGCACCTTTCCGGCGCTCGCCGCCAGGCTGATCGCAGAGGGGCTGTCGCCCGACACGCCGGCGCTGCTTGCGGAATCCATCGGCCACACCGACCAGCGCTTTGTTCGTACCACCATCGCCAGGCTCGCCGAGCAGCTGCAACAGGAGAGCGTGACGGCGACCGCCATCATCCTGTTCGGTTCGCTCGCGGCCGAACAGTCCTAACAGAGACCTGCGTTCAAAAAAGGAGAAACGAGAATGCATATCGAACCCGGCGTCGTGAACGGCGCCAAGATCGTTCTGAGCTACGCCACGGCCGCCGGCGCCGGCCTCCATGCGCTCAGGCTCACTGCCGATACGTTACGCAAGCAGGGCCTCGCCTCGCTCGCCGCGCGCACGGCCGTGGCGACAACGGCGGTGTTCTCCTTCTTCGAGATCCTGCCGCATTTTTCCGTCGGGGTCTCCGAGGTGCATTTCATCTTCGGCTCGACACTGTTCCTGATCTTCGGCGCAGCGCCTGCCGCGCTCGGCCTCGCGCTCGGGCTGCTGCTGCAGGGCGTGTTCTTCGTGCCGACCGATCTGCCGCAATACGGCATGAACCTGACCACCATCCTGGTGCCGCTGTTTGCCATCGGGGCGCTGAGCCGGCGCGTCATTCCGCGCGAGACGGCCTATGTCGATCTCGATTACCGCCAGGCACTCTCGCTCTCCAGCGCTTATCAGGCCGGCATCGTCGCCTGGGTCGCGTTCTGGGCGCTCTATGGCCAGGGCTTTGGCGCGCAGAATCTGCAGTCGATCGCGACCTTCGGCGGCGCCTACATGACGGTGATCCTGATCGAGCCGCTGGTTGATCTCGCAGTGCTGGCGCTCGCCAAATCGCTGCGCGGTCTCGTCAGTGGCGCGTTGGTGACGCCGCGCCTGCATCACGCCGGCTAGGAGTTGCGGGATGGGCGGTCGCTTGCGGCCGCCCATCGCGAACACGATCATGCTTACGCTGTCTTTGATTGGCATCGGCTGTGGCGATCCTGCGCATCTGACCCGCAAGGCGGTCGATGCGATCAATGCCGCCGACCTCATCCTGATCCCGCGCAAAGGCGAGGAGAAGTCGGATTTGGCCGATCTGAGGCGGCAGATCTGCGCCGATGTCCTGAGCAATGCGGGAACGCAGGTGGTGGAATTCGATCTGCCCGTCCGGGACAGCGCGCGCGGCGACTATCGCGCCGGCGTCGATGACTGGCATGATGCGATTGCCGCGCGCTGGTCGCGCGAGATCGAAAGCCACCTCGGCAATGACGGGCGCGTCGCGCTGCTGATCTGGGGCGATCCCTCGCTCTATGATTCCAGCCTTCGCATTGCGCGACGGCTCGCGCCGGCACCGCAGATCGAGGTGGTCCCTGGCATCACCGCGATCCAGGCGCTATGCGCGGCGCATGCGCTGCCGCTCAACGAGATCGGCGAGCCGTTTCTCGTCACAACCGGCCGGCGCCTGCGCGAAGGCGGCTGGCCTGATGGCGTCAATACAGTGGTCGTGATGCTCGACGGCGGCACGGCATTCGAAGTGCTGGAGCCAGAGGGCATTCACATCTGGTGGGGCGCCTATCTCGGCATGTCCCACGAGATTCTCCATTCAGGTCGCCTGGTCGATGTCGGCCCCACCATCATCGCCGCGCGACGCGCGGCGCGCGAACGGCACGGCTGGATCATGGACAGCTACATTTTGAAACGCACATCGGTGTGAGTGAATCCCATGGATGACAAGAGCCTGCCCGGCTGGGTCTACGAGAGATGCCCCGACGCTTCGGCGCCTCACCGCGAAGCGGCCCGCGCGCGGCAGGATCAACTGACAAAGCCGACCGGGGCGCTGGGGCAGCTGGAGATCCTGGCGATCGATCTGGCCGGTCTGCAGCAGACTGATCGCCCGCGCGCGGCAAGCGTGCCGATCACGGTGTTCGCCGGCGATCATGGCATCGTCGCGCAGGGCGTCTCGGCCTATCCGCAACAAGTGACCATCGCGATGATGGCGAATTTTTGCGCGGGAGGTGCGGCGATCTCTGTCCTGGCGCGCGAGCTCGGCGCGCGGCTCGAGATCGTCGATGCCGGCACGCTGGCGGAAACGCCGATGCGCGGTGTCGTCACCGACAAGCCCCGTCGCGGCACGCGCGATTTCAGCCTGGAGGCGGCGCTCGCGCCTGCCGAGCTTGCCTTTGCCCTCGATTGCGGCAGGCGCGCCGTTATCCGCGCTGCAGAGAACAGGCCCGACCTGCTCATTCTCGGCGAGATGGGCATCGGCAACACCACCAGCGCCGCAGCGATTGCCGCCGCGCTGCTGCAGGTCAAGGCCGAGGCGATCGCTGGCCACGGCACCGGGATCGATGCGGCCGGGCGTGCGCACAAGGCCCGCGTGATCGACGCGGCGGTTGCGAAGCATGGGCTTGCGGCTGATGTTTCGCCCGGGCGCGTGCTGTGTGCCGTCGGCGGCCTCGAGATCGCCGCCATCTCCGGCGCCATCATCGCCGCCGCGCAACGCCGCATTCCGCTCTTGATCGACGGCTTCATTGTTTCGGTCGCAGCGCTCGCCGCCGCGCGTCTCAATCCCTCCTGCCGGCCTTATCTGATCTTCTCGCATCGCTCGGCCGAGCAGGGCCATCGCATCGTGCTGGATGCGCTTGACGCCCGCCCCTTGCTCGACCTCGACCTGCGGCTCGGCGAAGGCTCCGGCGCGGCGTTGGCGCTGCCTTTGGTACGGCTCGCTTGCGCGCTCCATCAGGACATGGCGACCTTCGCCGAGGCCGCGGTGCCGGACCGCGCGGGATAGACGGCGCGACCCAGGTCTACCAACCCTCGGCTATTTCGCCGAACGCGGCGGGGGCGCGGTGGATTCGCGCACGATCAGGGAATAGTCGACCTCGTGATGCATGATGGTCTGCTCGCCGGCGAGCCGCCGCACCAGATATTCGCCGGCGCGCTGCCAGGTCGCTGCGGTCGGCACCTGGATGGTGGTGAGGCTTGGGCGCAGATGCCGGCTCCAGTCGAGATCGTCGAAGCCGACCACCGAGAGATCGCGCGGCACGGCAAAGCCGCTTCGCTCGGCTTCCAGCAGCACACCGTAGGCGATCACATCATTGCCGCAGACGACCGCGGTCGGGCGCTCCTTCAGGCCCAGAAGATAGCGCGCGGCCTCGCGCGCATCGTCGAGCGTATAGGGGACCTCGACATGCCATTCGCGGCGAATCGGGAGATTGGCCTCGGCAAGTGCGCGATGGAAGCCGGCGACGCGGGCGCCGGCGCGGTCGTTGTTGCGCTGAAGCGCGGAGACGATGCCGATCCGCTTGTGGCCGAGCTCGATCACATGCGAGGCGGCGCGATGCGCGGCGCCTTCATTGTCGGTGCCGACGCAGGGGTAGGGACGGTCGGGCCGGTAGACGCCGACATTGATGAAGGGAATGGCGGTGTCAGTGAGCATCTTGCGCAGGGCGTCGTGATGGCAGTCGCCGCGCAGCACCAGGCCATCGACGCCGCGGCTGATCAGGTTACGTGCCTGCTGCAGCTCGACGTCGAGATCATAGCCGCTGGTGGTGAGGAACAGCATGTACCCGACCGAGGATAGATATTTCTGCAATGAGGCGATGCCACGCGCAAACATGGTGTTGTCGATGGTGGGCACGATCGCGCCCAGGGTGCGCGAGCGGCGGGTCGACAGCGCGCGCGCCGGTGCGTGCGGGATGTATCCGACCTCTTCCACCGCCTGCGCGATGCGCGCGCGCAGCGACGCGCTCACGGTGTCAGGGTTGTTGAGTGCGCGCGAGACGGAGGCGATCGACACGCCCGCTTGCGCTGCGACCGCACGAATACCCTGCTTGGAAGCTTTCTCGGATGCCAGCGCCATTTGAGGCAAACAATGTCAGAAATGTAACGTTACATAGACAAGATTGATCCTCTGCGGCCGCGATGTCCACCAAAATCTCTGGAGTAGCTATTCGTTGGGCTGCCTTGACAGTGATGACCTTCGGCCTAGGATGAAACCGTTTTCAAACAACGTCGGGCCCAAAGCAAAAACGCCGGCGATAAGGGAGGACTGCAATGACAGCCAAGGCCGCACTCGCGCGCTTCACCTTCTCGCTCCTCGCGGCCGGTACGATGGCATCAGCTGCGCATGCTGCCGATTTCGACTGGAAGAAGTTCCAGGGCAAGACCGTCACCTTCCTCGCCAACAACAACCCGGTGTCGCAGGCACTTCTGGCCCACAGGGCCGATTTCGAGAAGCTCACGGGCATCACGCTGAAGGTCGACAGCTACCAGGAGCAGCAGATGCGCCAGCGCCTGGTCACGGTGATGAACGCGCATAGCGACGAGGCTGACGTCTTTATGACCTTGCCGTCGCGCGAGGGTGAGCAGTTCGCTGCTAGCGGCTGGTACGCTGATCTCGGCGCCATGACCAAGAGCGAGGTCGCGCCGGATTATGATTTCGCCGGTCTCAGCCAGGCGCTGGTGAAGGCTGCGACCTACGGCGGCAAGCTCACCAGCGTGCCGATGAACATCGAGGGGCCGATCCTCTATTATCGCACCGATGTCTTCAAGACATGCGGCGTCGACGCGCCCAAGACAATTGCCGATCTCGAAGCCGCCGCGAAGAAGATCAAGGCCTGTGACAATGTGCTGACGCCGTTCGTCTCGCGCGGGCTGAAGCCCGCAGTCGCCTACACCTTCTCCAACATGCTGCACAATATCGGCGGCAGCTACATCATGGACGGCAAGTCCGCGCTGTGCTCGGCCAAGGGCAAGGAGGCGCTGGATACTTACAGCCGGCTGCTGCGCGATTACGGCCCGCCCGGCGTGGTCAATTACAGCTTCTACCAGATCTCCGCGCTGTATCGCTCGGGCCGTGCCGCGATGGCGTTCGAATCTTCCAACGAGCTGCGCACGGTGATGGAAGGCGGCGAGCGGCTGAAGGATACCGCGCTGATGCCGTTCCCGGCGGGCGAAGCGGGCCAGGTGCCGACCGCGATCGGCTGGGGCATCGCGGTGTCCGCCTACAGCAAGCAGCCGGACGCTGCGTGGTATTTCGTGCAATGGGCGACGAGCCCGGCCGTGCAGAAGCTGATGGCCGTGCAAGGCATCGCGCCGCCGCGCTCGTCGGTCGCTGATGATCCGGATTACCGCAAATGGATCGAGGAGGAGCCGGTGCGCAAGGAGTGGCAGGCCGCGCTCGACGTGCTGGCGGCGAAGGGCTCGTCCGAAGTCGGCTATCCCATCGTCGCGAACCCGGAATCGCGGGAGTTCATCGGCCAGGCGGTGCAGGATCTGATCCTGAAGCAGAAGAGCGTCGACCAGGCCTGTGCCGATGCCGACAAGGCGCTCGATGCCCTGATTGCGCAGAAATAGGCTGATGGCGGCCGTTGAAGGCGTCACGATGGAGCAAGGTGCCGAAGCGTCCGCTTATGATCGGCAGCGGCTGGAGCTGGCCGCCCTGTCGGCGCCGGCCGTGCTGTTCACGGTCGGCATGATCGCGTTTCCGCTTGCCTATACCGTCTGGCTGTCCTTCCAGAGCTTCTCGACCACCGGCAAGCAGTCATTCGCAGGGCTCGCCAACTACGCCAGGCTCGTTTCCGACAACGAGTTCTGGCATGGACTATGGGTCACGCTGGCGCTCTATGTGCTGTCGCTTACGCTGCAGCTCGTGCTCGGCGTGTGGCTGGCCCTGGTGCTGTTCCAGGCCAGGCGGCTGTCCGGCATCGTGCGCTCGCTGTTCATTTCGCCCTTCATGATGCCGCCTGTCGTCGCCGGCATGATGTGGCTCGTGATCCTCGATCCGTCATTGGGCGCGGCGAACTTCATCCTCACCTCGCTCGGGCTGCCGCCGTCGGATTGGCTAGCCTCGCCGATATGGGTGATCCCGACGGTCGCGCTGATCGACAGCTGGCAGTGGACGCCCTATGTCGCGCTGATCGTGCTCGGCGGGCTGCAATCGCTGCCGCCAAGCGTCTATGAGGCCGCGCAGATCGATGGCGCCTCCGCCTTCAAGACCTTCCAGCGCATCACGCTGCCGCTGCTGCTGCCCACGATCGTCACCGCGACCATCCTGCGCAGCGTGGACCTGTTGCGTTTCTTCGACATCATCTACATCACGACACAAGGCGGTCCGGGCAACGCCTCCAACACGCTCAACATCTACGGCTTCCGGGTCGGCTTCGAGTTCTTCAACATCGGCTATGCCTCGGCGCTGATGCTGACGCTCACCGCGATCGTGTTCGGCGCGGTGCTGGCCTTCAACCGGCTGCGCGGCGCGGTGGCGTGGTGAGGGATCGATGAACGGACCACCGATCAGCGATGGCCTGCTGCGCCGGCTCAATACCCTGCAGCTCATCGTTGCGGGCGTCATCATCATGGCGCCCGTGGTGTGGATGGTGCTGTCTTCGTTCAAACCATCATTCGAGGTCACGGCCTATCCGCCGACGCTGATCTTTTCGCCGACAGCTGAGAATTACAGCCAGCTGATCAAGACCACGCCGTTCTTTGCTTATGCGGTGAACAGCCTGATCGTGACCATCGGCTCCGCAGGGCTCGGGCTTCTGTTCGGCATCCCCGCGGCATTTGCGGTGTCGTGGACGCGCATTTCCTGGCCCGCGATCCTGACGCTTGCGGCGCGAATGGCACCGGGCACGCTGTTCCTGTTGCCCTGGTATGTCATGTTCCGGCAGGTCGGCCTGATCGGCTCCTACACCGCGCTGATCCTGAGCCACGCCGTGATCACCTTGCCGATCGTGATCTGGGTCCTGTTGCCGTCTTTCGACAACATCCCGCGCAGCGTGTTCGAGGCGGCGCAGGTCGATGGCTGCGGCATCACGCGGATCCTGTGGCGGATCGCGCTGCCGCTGGTCGGCTCCGGCGTTGCGGTCGCCGCGATCCTCGCCTTTGTGTTTTCCTGGAACTACTTCCTGTTCGCGCTGGTGCTGTCCAACGGCGATACCAAGACGCTGATCGCGGCCGCCTTCAACTTTGTCGGCGAAGGTTCAACGAACTGGGGCGTCTTGATGGCTGCCGCAACGCTGATTGCGCTGCCGCCGCTGATGCTCGCCATGCTGGTGCAGCGCTGGCTGGTAGCGGGGCTGACGCTTGGCGCGGTGAAGGGTTAGGTGAACCGATGATGGCGCAGGCACGTCCCAATTCCATCATGCAGGCTGCGGTGTTTCACGGCCATGAGCGCATCACCATCGAGCGCGTCGCGATGCCGGATGTTGCCGAAGGCGAGGTGCTGGTGCGGGTCTCGCGCACCGCGCTGTGCGGCTCGGATTTCAAGCTCTGGCACAAGGGCGCGCAGTTCACCGCCGGCCACGAGATTTTCGGCGTGGTGGAGCACCCGGGCCATCGCTTGCATGGCAAGCGATGCGCCGTCTATATCCCCGTTCATTGCGACCGCTGCGCCGCCTGCACGCGCGGCGACACGCAAATGTGCCTCGAGGTGTCCAGCCTGATCGGCTGGAATCGGCCCGGCGGCTATGCCGAATATGTGCCGGTGCCCGAGAACTGCCTGTTGCCGGTGCCCGACGACATCGCGGACTCGCTGGCGCCGCTGCTGCTCGACGTGATCGGCACCTCGGGCCATGCCGTGCGCTTCGCAAGCCGGATCGTGCCGCCGGACGAAGCCGGGCCCGTGCTGGTGACGGGCGCGGGTCCCGTCGGGCTCGGCGTCGTCCTGGCGCTGAAGAGCTTTGGTTATAATGATATCCGCATCTCCGATCCGAATGCGGTTCGGCTCGCCATCGCGCAATCCTTTGGCGCCAAGCCGCATGCCGTGGGCGACACCTCGCAGCGCTTTGCCCTGATCGTGGAGTGCTCCGGCGCGCATGCCGCGCGCAATCTCGGCATCGAGGTGGTGCTGCCGCACGGCGCGCTGGTGCTGGTCGGCGAGAACGCGGCGCCCTGGACCATCGCCGAAGGCCCGGTGTTCCGGCGCAAGGATTTCTACATGGTCCGCACCTTCTATTTCCCGATCAGGGATTTTGCACCGAACATCGAGCTCCTGCGCCGCTACAAGGAGGAGTATCGCGTCCTCGTGGACGGCGAATTCGGCCTTGCCGCACTGCCTGAGAATTTCGCCCGCTTCGCGCAAGGCGAGTTGATCAAGCCCGTGCTGGCGCTGGATTGAGCTTCCGATGGCGTCGATCTCGATCCGCAACCTCGTCAAGCGTTACGGCAACTACACCGTGATCCGCGATCTCAACCTCGAGATTGCCGATCATGAATTCGTCGTGTTCGTCGGCCCCTCCGGCTGCGGCAAGTCGACGTTGCTGCGCATCATTGCGGGCCTGGAGCCGATCACCTCCGGCGAGCTCTTCATCGGCACCGAGCGCGTCAACGGCGTGCCGGCGGCGCGGCGCGACATTGCGATGGTGTTCCAAGACTATGCGCTCTATCCGCACATGCGCGTCTACGACAACATGTCGTTCGCGCTGGAATTGCGAGGGCTTCCGAAGGCGGAGATCGATGCGCGGGTCAAGCGCGCGGCGGCGCTCTTGCACATCGAGCCCTATCTGGACCGCAAGCCGAAGGAGCTCTCCGGCGGTCAGCGCCAACGCGTCGCCATGGGCCGCGCCATCGTGCGCAACCCCAAAGCGTTCTTGTTCGACGAGCCGCTGTCCAATCTCGACGCCAAGCTGCGCGCCCAGGTGCGGGCCGAGATCAAGGCGCTGTCGCAACAGCTCAAGACCACCATGGTGTTCGTCACCCATGACCAGGTCGAGGCCATGACCATGGCCGATCGCATCGTGGTGCTGCAGTCGGGCAGCGTGCAGCAATACGACACGCCGGAGGCGGTCTATGAGCGGCCGTCGAACCAGTTCGTCGCCGGCTTCATCGGCTCGCCGACAATGAACTTCTTCCCCGTCGAGCTGCGCGGCGAAAGCGTGGCGCTTGCCTATGACGGCACGGCGGTCGTGCTGAACGGCGAGGCTCAGGCGCGGCTGCGCAAGGCCGGCGGCAAGGCGGTGCTCGGCGTCCGGCCGGAGCATCTTGCGGTCGCGCCCAGCGCGAGCGAGGGAATGCCGGTCGCCGTTAAACTCGTCGAACCGCTCGGCTCGGACACGCTGATTCATTTCGACCTCGCAGGCTCTGCCGCGATCGCCCGCGTCGATCCGGCCTTGCGGCCCAAGGTCGGCGATCGCCTGGCGCTCCGACCGCAACCCGGCAAGACGCATTTGTTCGACGCTGATAGCGGCCAGGTGCTGTCGTGACGGCGCAGGCGGCTGCCTGGGAGGCTTTTGCGGCACGCGCCAGTGGTGCGCGCATCATTTGCCTCGGGCTCTCCGCGCTCGACCAAATCTGGCAGGTGGACAAGCCGTTTGTCGGCGGCAGCGAGAAGATTCGTGCCGGCGAATATGCCAGCACCGGCGGCGGCATGGCTGCAAATGCAGCCGTAGCCATCGCGCGGCTCGGCGGACGATCGGCGTTCTGGGGCCGCGCCGGCGATGATCCGGCAGGACACGAGATGCACGGCGCCTTGGCGCGCGAAGGTATCGATGTCAGCCAGTTCCGGCTGTTTCCCGGCGGGCGCTCCTCGGTGTCCGGCGTGATCGTCGATCACGCGGGCGAACGCCAGATCGTGAATTTCCGCGGCCGATTCCCGGCGGAGGCGGATTGGCTGCCGCTCGATGAGATCGCAGGTGCGACCGCAGTCCTCGCCGATCCGCGCTGGGTCGAGGGTGCGGTCGCGCTGTTCTCGCACGCGCGTGGCCTTCACATCCCGACCATCCTCGACGCCGACATGGCCGAGCGGGATGTGTTCGAACGATTGCTGCCGCTGACCGACCACGCCATCTTCTCCGAGCCCGCGCTGAAGCATCTGGCCGGCACCGCCGATCATGCGGCGTTGAGAAGCCTCACGCGCTTCAACTGCCGCGTCGTCGCCGTGACGCGCGGAGAGGCGGGCGTGAGCTTTATCGCGGATGGCGAGCTGCGTCAGCTTGATGCATTCGCGGTCGATGCTGTCGACACCACAGCTGCCGGCGATGTCTTCCACGGCGCCTATGCCTTTGCCATCGGCGGCGGGCTCGCAGTGACCGAGGCGATGTTGTTCGCCTCCGCCGTCGCCGCGCTGAAATGCACCCGCGCCGGCGGCCGTGCCGCCATTCCGTCAATTGACGATTGTCTCGCCTTCATGAGGACCGTGCGATGAGAACCATTGGAAAGAACCGCGGCTTGGCGCGGCTTGCAGATGCCGGCGGCCACTTTCGCATGGTTGCGCTCGACCAGCGGCCGCCGCTGTTCGAGGCCATCGCGCAGGCGAGGGGGATCACCAGGGATGACGTCGCGTACGCCGACGTCACGGCCGCCAAGCGCCTGCTGGTCGAGGCGCTGTCGCCCTATTGCAGCTCGATGCTGTTCGATCCGAATTTCGCCGTGCCGGCTGCGATCGACCTGTTGCCGCCGCGCTGCGGGCTGATCGTGACCTTGGAGGAGCATCGCATCGAGGAGACGCCGGGTGGCCGCAAATCGCGCGCGATTGCCAATTGGAGCGTGGAGAAGATCCGCGCCATCGGCGGCGATGCGGTCAAAGTACTCGCGTGGTATCGGCCGGATGCCGACAGTGCAGTCCTCGAGCATCAGAAGAATTTCGTGCGCGAGATCGGCGAGGAGTGCGCGCGGTTCGACATTCCCTATGTGCTCGAGCTATTGGTCTATCCGTTTCTCGGCAGCGCCAATCACACCGCCGATTATGTGGAATCGCCCGGCAAGCTGCCGCCGCTTGTGATCGAGAGCGTGCGCGAGTTCGCAAAGCCCCAGTATGGCGTTGACCTGCTGAAGCTGGAGAGTCCGCTCGCGGCCAATGCCCTGCCGCCGCGCGACGGCAGCGCTGCTGCCCGAGCTGCGCAAGATCAGTTCGACGCGATCGGCGAGATCTGTGCCGAGCGGCGCATTCCCTGGGTGCTGCTGTCGGCCGGTGCTGCGCCCGACCGATTCGAGCGCGTGCTGGATTATGCCTATGCGGCCGGTGCCGGCGGCTTTCTCGCGGGGCGCACGATCTGGCTCGATGCCGTGCGGCGGCATTTCCCCGATCGCGCCGCGGTTGCCGCGAGTTTGCGCCAGGATGGCGTCAAGGTGCTGGAAAGCCTCAATGCGCTGACCAAAGACAAGGCCAGGGCCTGGACCGCGCATTACCCGCAATTTGCCGAGATCAGGCAGGAAGGCGATTTCGCAAGGGCGTATTAGGTTCGCGGTTATTTCGAGGCGATACGAAGCATCGAACCCGGAATCTCGGGATTCCGGGTTCGATGCTGCGGACCGCCTCGGAATGACAGTGCGAGTGGATACGATGTTCATATGCGAAAGTCTTGCCGCAAGCGGGGCGGGCTAACACTGACACTGCGGCCTCATTGCTGCACCCCATCAACAACGCGTGTTGTGGAGAGCACGTAGCGCAGCGTTTCCTTGACAGATGGAGCCTTAGCCGTTTCCTTTGACGCCTGCTTGCTCGTGGGCGATCGAGGATTTGGGGGCGATCGAAGATCAGATGCAGGACGAGCCTGTTACGGTCCGGCGACGCGACCTGCTCTCGCTGATCGGCACGATGGCCGGCAGCGCCGCCATGTACCACGCGATGACGGCGCTCGGTTTTGCCTCGGATTCCCGCTATGAGGGCCCGATCCGGCTGGAAGGCGATCCCAGGGGCGCTTCCGTGCTGATTCTCGGCGCAGGCCTCGCCGGCATGACGGCGGCACTGGAGCTGCGCAAGGCCGGCTACAAGGTGCAGGTGCTGGAGTTCAATGCCCGACCCGGCGGCCGCAACTGGACGCTGCGCGGTGGTGATACTTTCGTCGAACTCGGCGGCGCCAAGCAGACCTGCGGCTTCGAGGACGGCCTTTATCTCAACCCGGGGCCGTGGCGGATTCCCTATCATCACCGTGCGTTGCTGGACTATTGCAAACGGCTCGGCGTCGCGCTCGAGCCTTTCATCCAGCTCAATCACAACGCCTATCTGCATGCCTCGCGCGCCTTCGGCGGCGCGCCGCAACGGATCCGCGCGGTCAAGGCCGATTTCCAGGGCCAGATTTCGGAGCTGCTGGCAAAAGTCGCAAACCAGGGCAAGCTGGACGAAGCCGTCTCCAAGGAGGACAAGGAAATCCTCCTGCTTGCGCTGCAATCCTGGGGCGCGCTCGACCGCGACTTCAGGTACAGCGCAAACTTGATCGCAGCAGAATATCGCGGCTATGCCAAGCCGCCGGGCGGCGGACTATCGGCCATGCCGCTGCCAAGCGAACCGCTGGCGTTGTCGGATATCCTGCGGTCGCGGCTGTGGCGCTATTTGCAGAATTTCGCCACCTACAATTTTCAGACCACGATGTTCCAGCCGGTCGGCGGCATGGACATGATCGGGAAGGCGTTTGCGCGCAAGGTCGGTGATCTCATCCGCTACAATGCCAAGGTCACGGAAATCTGGCAGAACGATCGTGGCGTCACCGTGACCTATGTGGATCCGGCAAATCCCGGGCAGCCGCAGAAGGCCGTCGCCGACTGGTGCCTGTGCACGATTCCGCTCTCGATTCTCAGTCAGCTGCCGGTCAATGTCGGCGCCGCGATGAAGGCGGCGATCGACGCGGTGCCCTATGCGGGTTCGGTGAAGGTGGGCTTGCAATTCCGGCGCCGCTTCTGGGAGGAGGACGACGCGATCTATGGCGGCATCAGCTACACGGATCTGCCGATCCGCCAGATCGCCTATCCCAACACCGGCTTCAACAAGAGCGGACGCGGCATCCTGCTCGGCGCTTATTTGTTCGAGGGCGCCAATTCCTTCGAGTTCACCGCCATGCCGCCCGATGAGCGCGTGGCGCGCGCGGTCGAGTTCGGCAGCGAGATTCATCCGCAATACAAGGCCGAGTTCGAGAACGGCATCGCGGTCGCATGGCACCGCGTGCCGTTCACGCTGGGCTGCAGCGGCGAATGGTCGGAAGCGGCGCGCAAGCAGCACTATCGCAATCTGTGCGAGATCGACGGGCGCATCGTGCTTGCCGGCGAACATGCCTCCGCACTGCCGGCGTGGCAGGAGGGCGCGATCCTGTCCTCGCTCGATGCCATCGGCCGTCTGCATGAGCGGGTGATCAAGACATGATGTGGCGCGCAACGTCAGCTGTGAGGCAGGCTGCTGTCGTCGCGCTGGCGGCGCTGCCGCTGCAGCTGATCTGGCCGGCGCTCGGCGCCGACGATGCCCCACCGGTGAAGAGCCGCACCTTCTCCTCCGGTTACCGCTTTGTCGAGATGAGTGGCGAGGAGCTCTATGTCAATGTCTGCCGGGGCTGCCACATGGTCGATGCGATGGGTGCGAGCGGCGCCGGCAATTATCCGTCGCTGGTCGCCAACCGCAATCTCGAAGCCAGCGGCTATGCCATCGATCTTGTCCTCAACGGCCGCCGCGCCATGCCGCCCTTCGGCGAGATGATGAGCGACGACCAGATCGCCGCGGTCGTGAACTATTTGCGCACCCATTTCGGCAACAGCTATTCCGACGCAGTGACGGCGAAGGACGTGCGGGCGGCGCGGAAGTAGGCGCGGCATCGCTGTTCGAAGGACGAAGTTCTCCCTCGCCCCGTTCTTCACGGGGAGAGGGTTGGGGTGAGGGGCTCTATCCGCAGAGTCGGTTGAAGAGAGTGCGTGGAAGCTCCCCCTCACCCGGATCGCATCTGACGATGCGATCCGACCTCTCCCCGCGCGCGGGGCGAGGTGGCACCGAACTCGCCTCAATGCGCGTGCGTCCGTTTCCTGTGACGGCCATGCCTGATCTGCGGCCCGGCATAATACGGATTGACCACGCATTGCGCCGCGCGGCCTGAAGCCGACGCCTGACACTGCGGGATCGATGTGTAGGCGCACTCGAAATAGTAGTCCACCATGCTCTGATAGACCTGCAGGCAGACCGGATAGTTCGGATCGTACATCTGGGCATGTGCGGGCGCGGCCAGTGTGACTGTCGCTGCCAGGATCGTCCAGGCGGCTGCACGGACGAGGGGGTGAGGTCGTGTTTGGGTCATGTTGATGCTGCTTTCTGAGGCCGATGTCGGACTGCGAGAGGCCCGCGCAGTCTAGATCTATTCGGACCGCGTGTTAATTTCTTGTCGCGGCGAGGGCCTTCAGCTCCGCATGCACCCGCTCGACCACGCTTGTGTAGTCGCGGGTTTCGTCCTGCCGGAACAGTCGGGCGGTCGGGTACCAGGGGCTGTCGTCGCGACCGAGCAGCCAGCGATAGTCGGGCGTATAGGGCAGCAGGATCCAGGTTGGCCGGCCGAGCGCCGCGGCGAGGTGGGCGACGCTGGTGTCGACCGTGATGACGAGATCGAGGCAGGAAATCAAAGCCGCGGTCTCGACAAAGTCGGTGAGGTCCGAGTTCAGGTCGAGAATGGCGGTCCTGGCAAGCGTCGCCTTGTCGTCCGGCCGCGGGTCCTTCTGCAGGCTGACGAAATCCGCGTCGATGTCGAGGATTGGCACAAGGCGCTGGAGCGGGAGCGAGCGGTTGCGATCGTTCATGTGGCGGGGATTGCCCGACCAGACGAGGCCGACCCGCAGACGCTCGTGGGCACCGAGGCGCTTGTCCCATGCCTGTACGCGATCGGCAGGGAGCGGGGGAATAGAGCCGGTGCCATCGGGGATCGTGTCCAGGGTGGTGGCGAAGGCATGCGGCAGGCTGGAGATCGGACAGTACAGGTCGAACGGCGGCAGCACCGCCGACTTCGCAAGGCATTGCGCAACGCCTGAGAGGCCGGCAAGCAGCGGACGGACCGCCTCTTCGACCGCAAGGACCACGCGCGCACCGCGCGCGGCGACAAGGGGCACATAGCGCGCGAACTGGATGGCGTCGCCAAGTCCCTCGTCGGCGTAGAGCAGGATGGTCTTGCCTGTGATGTCGCCTTGGCCGAGCCACAGCGGCTGGGCGAAATTCGGATAGGTCACGGGAAGGGAGGGCAGCCGGAAGCGGGCCTCGCGTCCCGGCCAGCCGTCCGCGAAATTTCCGAGCAGCAGGTTCAGCAGCGCCAGGTCCCAGGTGGCCTGGGGGTTTTCGGGATCGATCTGTTTGGCGCGACCGTAGGCGGCGATGGCCTCGTCGAAGCGATGCAACTGCGTGAGCGCATGGCCCTTGTTATTGAGGGCGGCGACGAGATCGGGCCGCAGCTTCAGCGCGGCGTCGAACCACGACAAGGCTTCCTCGCAACGGCCGAGCGCGGCAAGGTCGCGGCCGAGATTGTTCTGGATATAGGGATCGTTTGGATCGAGCGCGTGCGCGCGCCGGTTGTCGTTCAACGCCTCCTCAAACCGGTCGAGGCCGTGCAGCGCCATCGCGCGCATGTGCAACGTCACGGCGTCATCCGGCTTCAGCTTCGCGCAGGCATCGAGACAGGCCAGCGCCTGGTCGAAACGGCTGTCCTGCTGCAACATCAGCCCCGCTTTGAACGCAGCATCCCAATCGGCGGGATTGATCGCAAGCGCACGCTGAAAGCTCATGATCGCATCCCGCAGGCGGTTGCATTCGATGCAGGCGTTGCCGAGATTGCTCCACAGCGAGGCATCGTCCGGCTTGAGCTGCACCGCCTTGTCGAAGACGCGCAGGGCGTCATCGTGTCGCTTGAGGTTGAGCAGCGCCGTGCCGAGCAGCGTCAGATAGGCCGGCTGCGGCTGGCGCCGGATTGCCTGCGAGACCCATTCGACCGCATGGTCGAACTGCCCGGCGTTGAAGCAGACCAGCGCCATGAGGTGCAAGGTCTCGGCATTGTCAGGATCTTTCTCAAGGACCTCGCGGCAGCAGAGCTGAGCCTCGAGATATCGCCCGGCGCGCAAGTGATCGAGAACGGTCTCATGAAGCGCAACGCCCGCGGCGGCGCGCGGCGCGGGGGCGACTGCTTCGGCGGTGGCCTGCTGCTTGCGACGATCCATGATTTCAAGCGTGTCAAACGGCCCGATCGGACGACCTCTACGCGATTCACGTCCAAGTGATTCACCTCTAGGTGATTCTTGGCCAATTCGGAAACGATATGACGGCTGGCGCTGTCAGCGTTCGCGCGCTACTCAATGACCTGATCGGCCCGGGCGAGCAACATGGGCGGTACCTCGAGGCCAAGCGCCTTGGCGGTCTTCAGGTTGATCACCAGCCGATACTGGCGCGGCGCCTGGATCGGAAGGTCGCGCGCTGACGCACCTTTGAGGATGCGGTTGATATAGCCGACCGGCGCACGGATCAGCTCGTCCCACACGAACGTATAGGAGATCAGCGCGCCGGCCTCGACCGCGCCAAGGACGGAATTCATCGCCGGCAGCTCAAGGCGCGCGCATTGCGCAACGATGTGATCACGATGGCCGTTGGCGAACGGCTCGGGAATGACGAGCAGGGCGCTATGGGGCGTGCTGCGCAAGGCCTCCAGCACTGCTTCCGTCTCGCTGTCGCTGTGCGTGCGGCATTCGACGATCTCGATGCCGTGACCGGCGTCCTTTGCGGCTGCGACCAGGCCGGGCGCGTAGGGCGCAGTGTCCGGATTGAACAGGACGCCGATCCTGGCGACATCAGGAACAAGCTCGCGCAACAATTCGACCCATTTGCCGCCGATGACAAAATCCCAGGTGACAAAGCCGGTGACATTGCCGCCGGGACGGCCCAGGCTCTCCGCAAGACCAAAGCCCACGGGATCAATCAGCTGGGTGAAGACGATCGGGATCGTTGGCGTCAGCTGGTGCAGCGCCAGCGTCGCCGGCAGCCCCTGGGCATAGATCACCTCCGGCGCCAGCGCGACCAGCTCGGCGGCGGAGGCGCGGGTGTTGGAGAGGTCGCTCAGCGCGCCGCCGAAACGATAATCGATGCGGACATTGCGGCCCTCAACCCAGCCCGCCTCCGCCATCGCCTCGCGAAACGGCTTGATGAAGGCCTGTGCGACCGGGGCATCTGCATTGGCGGCCAACCCAACCAGCACGCCCACATGCCGCATCTGCTCGTTTTGCTCGGCTGTCGCCGCGAACGGCCGGGCGGCGGCCGAAGCCGCAAGTGCAACCAGAAAATCGCGCCGCTTCATTGTCGCAAATCCAGCTTCTCAAATGGATGTTCTCAAATCCGAGCCAAGCTGATCCAATACGCTTTCGTCCATGCCAGCTTGCCCATGCATCAAAAGCAGGAGAACGTGATGAAGTCCAGAATCCCGATCGCACCGCTTGCGTTTCTCGCCTGCCTTGCGGTCGCCCAGACGGCGTCCGCCGAGGTCGTCAGGCACCCAATTCCGAACTCCAATTTCCCGATTGCGCAGTCCGTCGAGGTCTCCGGCAATGTCACCACGTACTATATCAGCGGCCAGGTGCCGCCCGTGGTCAACAAGGATGCCGATCCCGCAAGCCCGGCTGCCTATGGTGACACCAAAACCCAGACCGTCGGTGCGCTGAATCGCATCAAGGCGATCCTGGAAGGCCTCGGGCTTACCATGGGCGACGTGGTCAAGATGCAGGTGTTCCTGGTGCATACGGCTCAAGCACCGATGGATTTCAAGGCCTTCATGGAGGGCTACACCCAATTCTTCGGCGGCAGCCAGCCCAATCTGCCGGCGCGCTCGGTGGTCGGCGTCGCAGCGCTCGCCAATCCGGGATTCCTGGTGGAGATCGAGGTCATCGCGGTGAAGAATGCGAAATAGGTGGTGGGTGCCTGCAGAAACAATTGAGCTTGGCGGCTTGCCAACGGGCGTGCGTGCAGCCAGAAATTGACGGAGCCAAGTCCACCGGAGTGCCCGATGTCCCGATCCGCCCGCTGCCTTGCCCTTGTGTCGACCGCGCTGGCCGCGCTCTCATTCGCTGCGCCTGGGCGCGCGGACGAGTTGAGCCCGCAGCAGCAATTTGCCCGCGACATCTACAAGGAGCTGGTCGAGATCGACACCACGACGGCGACCGGCGATACGCTGGCGGCGGCGCAGGCGATGGCGGCGCGGCTGAAGGCGGCGGGGTTTGCGGACGAGGATGTCCATGTGTTCTCGCCGGCACCGCGCAAGGGCAATCTGGTGGCTCGCCTGCATGGCTCAGGCGCGCGCAAGCCGATTCTCCTCGTCGCCCATTTGGACGTCGTGCCGGCGCTGCGCGAGGATTGGACGGTCGACCCGTTCAAGCTGACCGAAAAGGACGGCTACTTCTATGCGCGCGGCTCCAGCGACGACAAATATATGGCCTCGGCCTTCGTCACCAATCTGATCCGCTACAAGCAGGAAGGCTACAAGCCCGATCGCGACATCATCGTGGCGCTTGAAACGGATGAGGAAATCCTCGACGCCAACGGGCTTGGCATCCAGTGGCTGATCAAGAACCACCGCGACCTGATCGACGCGGAGTTTGCGCTGAACGAGGGCGGCGGCGTTGGCATGGAGAATGGCAAGGCGACCCGCGTCTCCGTGCAGACCACCGAGAAGGTCTCGGTGAGCTTTGCGCTCGAGGTGCGCGACCGCGGCGGGCACTCCTCGGTGCCGCGCAAGGACAATCCGATCTACCGTCTCGCCGAAGGACTGGTGCGGCTGTCGAATTTCTCCTTCCCGCTGCATCTCAACGACACCACGCGCGCCTATTTCGGCAAGCTCGCGCAGCTCGAGGGCGGCCAGACCGCTGCCGACATTCGCGCCATGCTGGCCGACAAGCCGGACATGGACGCGGTGGCGCGGCTGTCGCAGAGCCCGGGCAACAACGCCCAGCTCCATACCACCTGCGTCGCGACCATGCTGAGCGGCGGACACGCGGTGAACGCGCTGCCGCAGACGGCAGGCGCCAGGGTCAACTGCCGCATCATGCCGGGCGAGCCGGTTGCGGACATCAAGGCGACGCTGGAGCGCGTGCTTGCCGACGACAAGATCGTGGTGACCCAGACCGACAACGGCGTCATCAGCCAACCCTCGGCCTTGAATCCGGAAATTCTCGGATCGATCGAGAAGCTTTCGGCCGAGTTCTGGCCCGGTGCGCTGGTGGTTCCCATCATGAGCTCGGGCGCCACCGACGGCAGCTATCTGCGCAATGCCGGCATCCCGACCTACGGTCATTCTGGTATGGCCAATGAGATCAACGATTTCCGTGCCCATGGCAAGGACGAGCGGGTTCCGGTCACCTCGTTCTACCGGGGCGAGGAATATCTTTACCGGCTCGTCAAAATGTTGTCGGGTGGGACATCTTAGATCACGAGCAGGGCAGGGATTGAGGGCATGTTCCAGCCGCGCCGGTCAGGCGCGGCATTGCGCAAGGTTGATTGCGATGCGGATCAGTCTCAAGACAATCGCCGCCTTCCTGCTGCTCGCAGCCTCATCGAAGGATGTCTCCGTCGCAGACGAAGTGCTCGACCTCGACATTCGCATCGGCAATGTCATGCCCTACACCGGCGAGCTTGCCGCGTTCGGCACCATCGGTCGCGCCGAGGCGGCCTATTTCGACATGATCAACGCGGAAGGCGGGATCAACGGCCGCAAGGTGAAATTCATCTCGTATGACGACGGCGCTGACCCCGTGGCGACGCGGGAGCAGACCGCAAAGCTGGTCGAGATCGATCATGTGCTCCTGATGTTCGGCTCGCTGGGGACGCCGCAAAACCTCGCGGTCCGGCCCTATCTCAACGAGCGCAAGATCCCGCAGCTGTTCATAGCATCCGGCGACGAGGAATGGAGCCACCCGAAATCCTTTCCCTGGACGCTTGGATTTCCGCCGACCTACCGCTCCGAGGGCCGCATCTACGCCAACTACATCCAGGCCTCCTATCCTGAACGCCGCATCGCGGTGCTCTGGCAGAACGACCAGTTCGGCCGCGACCTGTTCCGCGGCCTGCAGGAGGGGCTCGGCGACTGGGCGCGCATGATCGTCAGCGATGTCGCGGTCGAGGGCACGGAGAAGTCGCTGGATATGCAGGTCGATCAGCTGCAAAGCTCGGGCGCGGAGATCGTGCTGCTCGATGTCGCGCCGGCGATGGCAGCAAAGGCGCTAAGGCGCATGAACGACATCGGCTGGCATCCGGTGCTGCTGCTCGACAATGCCTCGGCCTCGATCGCGCAGGCGCTGCGGCCGGCCGGGCTCGAGAATTCGATCGGCGTGATCTCGACCGCCTTCCTGAAGGACGCCAGCGACCCCGCCTGGAAGGACGATCCCGCCATGCAGGCCTGGTCCGCGTTCATGGACAAATATTATCCCGACGGCGACAAGGCCGACAGCAATGCTGTGTTCGGCTACGCCTCGGCGGAGACTCTGGCGCAGGTGCTGCGGCAATGCGGCGACGACCTGTCGCGCGAGAACATCCTGCGCCAGGCGACCGCTCTGAAGAACTTCCGCCCCTCGGTCATGCTGCCCAGCATTTCCATCAGCACCAGCCCGACCGACTACCGCCCGATCAAGCAGATGCGGCTGGTGCAGTTCGACGGCTACACTTGGCAGCCGATCGGCGAGGTCATCGAAAGCGCCTTTGTCGGCACCACGGGGCAGGACCGGCCGAATTGACAGCCTTCTCGGCGCGCTCCGCGGTTCCGAATGGTTAAGGCGGCGGTCCAAATTGTAGGCTGCGACACGGCCGCGCAGTAACCTTGAGGGCAGCTTTACGGCTGGCAAACGGCGGCTGGCGTTCCTAAGTAAGGCGTAATGTCCTTTTGATTGAGCATGGTCTTCCGGAGAACCGCAACGCGCTGTCTCCGGATGGTCTTGGGGTGGTTTTCAGGAGGCCGGAATGGTCCTGAAAGGTGTTTTTTACGCTGTTCTCGGCGCCGCCTTGATCGCGGGCGGCGCAGCCTCGGCGGCTGACTACAAGCCGGATGAGTTTCTGAGCCTCGATCTTTCCAAGGCGGTGCTGTCGCCGACGCCGCTCGGGCCCGAGAGCACCTTTGCGCCGGTGGCGGTCGAGGCCAAGGGCGATACGGTATCCGGCGTGCTGGCAAGGAACGACGCCAGGAAAGTCGCCGTCGAGCGCGTGAAGGCGGCACCAGTTCGCGCCGAGCTGAGCTCCACCGCCCGGCATGAGGCCCGTCTCGCCGAGGCTTCAGGCGAGAAGCGGCACGGCGCCGCGCGGACGCGTCTTGCACATCGGCACGGCAATCCCATGAACGCCGAAGCTATGGACAGCCGCATCCAGAAATGGCCCTGCAATCCCGATATGGGCGGCATCTGCGCCTGGCGGCGGTAGCAGTCGCTCACTCGCGTATTTCCTGCATCGGCGTCGTCCTGAGGTGCTCGCTGCGCTCGCGCCTCAGGATGACAGGGCAATTGCGAGACAGGTCGCGACTTCTTGATGCCCCGCCGGCTTGATCCGTGGCATGCGCTCCGGGCACACTGCCGTCGGCGGCTCCGCCAGCTCAATCATTTCAATCGTTATGTTTCGCACTGTGACGCCGGGCATCCGGCGCTCAATCGAATCTTTCGGGAGCGATCATGGATCATCTGCAAACTCAAGGCATCAGCCTGCCGCGGCTTGGGCTTGGCACCTATCGCATGCAGGGCGATGTCTGCCGCGCTGCGGTGGAGAGCGCACTCGCGCTGGGCTATCGCCATATCGATACTGCCGAGATGTACGGCAATGAGGAGGCTATCGGCGCCGCGATCGCATCCTCCCGGCTCGCGCGCAAGGAACTGCATGTCACCACCAAGGTGTGGGTCGAAAATCTCGCGCCCGACGCGATCCGCCGCGCGCTCGATGCGAGCCTGAACAAGCTGAGGCTCGACGCGGTCGATCTCTATCTCGTGCACTGGCCCTCGCGCAGCATGAACCTGGCTGATGTGTTCGAGACGCTGTTGAAATTGAAGGAGGAGGGCCGCACCCGCGCTATCGGCGTTGCCAATTTCACGCTCAAGCTTCTGAAGACGGCCGTGGAGGAGATCCGCGCACCGATCGCCTGCAACCAGATCGAGTATCACGTCATGCTCGACCAGTCGAAGGTCAAGGCCTATCTCGACGCGAACAGGATCCCGCTGGTCGCCTATTGCCCGCTGGCGCAGGGCCGCGCGGCTTCCGACGAGACGTTGATCAGGATCGGCAAGAAGCACAATGCAAGCGGCGCGCAGGTCGCGCTGAAATGGCTGCTCGACCAGGACAACGTCGCAGCGATTCCGAAGGCCTCGCGCAGGGAGAGCCAGCAAGCCAATCTCGACGCGCTGAAGATTGCGCTCGACGATGACGACCGCAAGGCGATCGCGGGCCTGCCCAAGGACAAGCGCTTTGTCAGCCCGGGCTTTGGGCCGGATTGGGACTAAAGCGCGATGCGATCAGGATGAATCGTCATCGCGCTTTGGCTCTCTGATTGAGCATGATCTTGTCGGAAAACGCTTCACACTTTCCGGACCATGCTCCAAGGACCTCAGATCTCTGCGGTGCCCAAAAAAGAATGGCCCCTCGAAGGGGCCATTCTCGTGTCGTCCTCACCTTCAATAGGTGTCATGTCGCTGCTTGATCACCACATCGCGATCACGGTGGCGCCAGCCTTCGTGCAGGCCGTAGTCGCGATGCATGCGGTATTCCGCGCGCGCGCCGAACGGGTGCTCGTGGTGCTTCTTGATGACCACAGTATCGGCGCTGGCCATCGACGGCAACGCAACGGCGAGTGAGCCGAGCGCAGCGACAACAAGTCCAATCTTCCGCATCGTGTCCTCCTCCGATTGAACGCTGTCTCAACTCGATCATCCGGACCAACGTTCCGAGGAAACTGCAGGAAACTGCAGGAGAATCCTGAACAGATATTCAGGTTGCGCGAGGAGACGCCAAGCCGCGAAGAGAGCCGGTGCGTTGTCTGCCGTGGACGCGCGCGATTCGTTCACCCGCATTTGTGTTGCGCGCGGGTCGGCTTCTTGGTGGCGACGAACTTGCCATCCTTGATGGTGTACTCGCCCTTTTCGTTGCGGTTATAGATCGCGCGCAAGCCGCCGTCGGGATCCAGCGTCAGGCCGTAGTCGCGCTTCTGGTTGATCGCGGGAAAATACACCTCGAGATTCATCATGCCGTCGGCCGAGACTTCGGCTGCGAGCACCTCTGCCTCGTCGGTCACGTCGCCGAAATTGCGCCGGTACACGACGGTGCCGTCAGGGCCAATCTCGTACGACAGCACCGTGCCGTCGGCGTGATCCGGCGGCCGCGAGCAATCGATCGACCACGCCCCGAGCAATCCCCATTTGCGCAACGTGTCGGCGATCGGCTCATCGGCGGATGCGGGAGCGGCAAGGCCAGCAAGCAAAGTAAGTCCCAGCGCGAGCCGGATAAGCCGTTCCTCACCTTCTGCATCCCTTGTCCGTCTGGCGATTTTTCGCGAATAAGCCTCCGAAAAGCCGCAGCCCTTCCTGTCACGGCCTTCGCGGCGCCGCAAGCGGTATCGATTTGCCGTCCTCGTATTTGATCCGCATCAATGCGCCGGCGCTGTCGGCGCCGATGATGTTGGCCTGAACTGTAGGGCATCACGTGACCAACCAGCCAATGTCATCGCTTGCGCCGGCATTTTCCGGCCCGGCCGCCCGAGTCTCACTTGACGGACGGCCTCTCACCTATTCCGAAACCCTGTTCCTGAAGCAGCTCGGCGATCGCCTGCGCGCGACGCGGCTGCGCCGCGGCCTGTCGCGGCGGGAGCTTGCGCGCCGCTCGGGCATTTCCGAACGCTACATCGCCCGCATCGAAGGCGGCACAGGGAATGTCTCGATCGTGCTGCTCTTGCGCATTGCGCAGGCGATGCGCGGGGCCGAGGCGCCCTCGATGCTGGGAGGCGAATGTTGGGAGAGTTGGTTCTAGCCGCCAAGGTCAGTCACGTTCCCTCCCTGATGCTGTCGGAGGTCCCCGGCAGCCCGCTCCGCGAGGCGCGGCACGACGCGGTCGAGGCCCTGCGCCTGCTCGGCCGCCGCGCCCGCGAGCGCCGCGTCACCAGTTTCGTGGTGTTCGATACCCATTGGCTGTCGAACTTCGGCTATCATATCAACGCCAATCCGCATCATCAGGGCGCCTTCACGAGTCACGAAGCGCCGCACATGATCCAGGACCTGCGCTACGACCTGCCGGGTGACACGGCGCTTGCGCAAGCCATCGCCGCCGAGGCCGCCAAAAGCGATCTCAACGTGATCGCCCACAAGGTGCAAAGCCTCGGCCTCGAATACGGCACGATCGTGCCCATGCACTACATGAACCATGACGGCTGGGCCAAGGTGGTGTCGGTGGCCTCGCCGCTGTTCACCACGCTTGAGGAAAGCCGTGTGCTGGGCGAAGCGACAGGGCGTGCGATCGAGGCGTCGAACGAGCGCGTGGCGGTGATTGCGAGCGGCTCGCTGTCGCACCGGTTGTGGCCGAACAAGAAGCTCGGACCCGAAGCCTGGACCTCGATCGCGAGCGAGTTCAACCGCCAGGTCGATTTGCGCGTACTGGAACTGTGGCGCGACGGCCGCTACCGCGAATTCCTCGACATGCTTCCCGACTACGCCGTCAAGTGCAACGGCGAGGGCGGCATGGCCGACACCATCATGCTATTCGCCGCACTGGGCTGGAACGACTATCGCGGCAGGGCCGAGCAGCTCTGCGACTATTTCCCGTCAAGCGGCAGCGGCCAGGTGATCGTCGAATTTCATCTGGGGACGTGAAGGTCGAGTCCCTTTCGACCCGTCATCCTGAGGCGCGCGCAGCATGCGCGCCTCGAAGGATGAGCGGCCCCCGGTGCAGCATCCGGGCCGTCGCCCTTCGAGGCTCGCTGCGCGAGCACCTCAGGATGACGGGTCTGGAATGGGAGTACATCAAAATCGAAACGAGATCTTGATGAAAGGCGCCGAGGACGGCAGCTCGAGCTATCTCCTCCGGCGCGCGTGCTCGGGGATCTCGTGCGGCGACGCGCAAAGTCCGTGCGCGCCGGCCTCAATCAATTCGTCCCGGCTGCCATATCCGTAGAGCACGCCGATCGCGCGCAGGCCGTTGTTCCGCGCGCCGACGATGTCGTAGCTGCGGTCGCCGATCATCAGCGCCTCGGCCGGGTTGATGCCGGCCGTCTCGATCGCGTATTTCAACAGTTCGGTCTTGTCGACGCGCGTGCCGTCGAGCTCCGCGCCGAACACGTGCTCGAAATAGCTGTCGAGCCTGAAATGCGCGATGATGCGCGTGGCATAGACATGCGCCTTGCTGGTCGCGACGAACAACCGCCGGCTGCCGTCGGCGAGCGACGCCAGCGTTGCCTCGATGCCGGTATAGACGGCGTTCTCGAACATTCCGACCTCGCCGAAGCGCTCGCGGTACAGCAACAGGGCGCGATCGGCGAGATCGATGTCGCCGAGCAGCTTCACGAAGCTCGCATGCAGGGGAGGGCCGATGCACCAGGTCAGTGTGTCCTGGTGCGGCACCTCGCGGCCGAGCCTCTCCAGTGCATACTGGATCGAGCGTGTGATGCCGAGCTTCGGGTCGGTCAGCGTGCCGTCGAGGTCGAAGAAGATCGTTTTCATATAGCCCGTGCCGGCGCGGAGGTGCGCTTACGGACAGGTCCTCGCATGAACCGGCACAGGCTGCAATGGGCAGCCGGAAACGTGCGGCCTCACGGATCGACTAGCGCTCTCACTTTTTACCCGCCCCTGGAGGGGGCGGGTCGATTGCGCATGTAATGCGCAATCGGGGTGGGGTGACAGTCTCTCCGCTGGGACAGCACCCGTGTTGAGAGACTGTCACCCCACCCCGCCTCGCATTTCGCTGCGCTCAACGCGAGACGACCCGCCCCCTCCAGGGGCGGTGGGAGCAAGTTGTGGCGCTTGAGTCCTCACCCCCGCGCCTTCTCCACATTGGCGATCCGGACCGGCACGCCGAATTCGCGCCGGCAGACGTCGGCGAGCACACTGATACCTTCGCGGATCTGGGCATGGGAGGGGCTGGCGAAACAGAGCCGCAGCCGGCTCCGGGAATGGCCGCTATCCGTCGACCATTCCGGGCCCGGATTGATGGAGACGCCGCTTGCGAGCGCCGCCTGATAGAGCTTTGCCGTATCGACACTGTCGGGCAGCTTGACCCAGAGGAAGATGCCGCCCTTCGGCATCTCGAATTCGGCCGAGGTGCCGAACTGTTCGCCCAGCGCCTCCATCAGCGTGTCGAGCTTGTTGCGCAAAGCGCGCGTCAGCTCCGGCACGTGGCTGGCAAAATGCTGCGCGCAATATTCGGCGAGCACCATCTGCTCCAGCGCGCCGGAGCCGGCGTCGGTCTTGAGCGAAAGCATTCGCGACATGATTGCCCAGGGCGCCACCACAAAGCCCACGCGCAGCGCCGGCGCGATCGACTTGGAGAAGGAGCCGATATGGATGACGCCGCCGTTGGTCGCCATGGCGTGAATCGCGGGCGGCCGCTTGCCGTCCCAGATCAGGTCGGCATAGCAATCGTCCTCGAAGATCGGCACACCGTAGGTTTCCGACAGCCGCAACAGCTCGGTGCGGCGCGCCTCCGGCATGATCGAGCCGGTCGGGTTCTGCACGGTCGGGATGGTGTAGATATATTTGGGCCGGATGCCGCGCGCCTTGAGATCGGCGAGCGCAGCCGCCAGCGCGTCCATCCGCAGACCATCGCCATCGAGCGGAATGCCGACCACGTTGACACCGAGCCGGGCGAGCCTGGTCAGCGCACCCTGATAGGTCTCCTGCTCGACAATGACGGTGTCGCCGCGCGCAAGCAGCGTGTGGTTGACGAGGTCCAGCGCCTGCAGCGAGCCGGAGACGATCATGATGTCGTCGGCGTTGCAGGCAATCGCCGCATCACGCTTGAGTTTCGCTGTGAGAAATTCCCGCAAGGGGCGGTAGCCCTGCGGACCATGGGCGAGATTGTAGGTCGCAAGCCCCCGGCCTTCGCGGCGGAGCACCGCGTCCATGGCTGCGATCAGCCCATCCACCGGCACCTGGTCGGGGTCGTTGTTGCCGCCGACAAAGCTGAACTTTGCCAGTCCCGTCCATCTGGCCGCGGGCGCAGGCAGGCCTGCCGGGAGCAGGGGTGTGAAGTCGAAGGCGGCTGAGCTCATGGACGGGCGTCTCCCTGGCATTCTTGGTTGCGCCGACCTTGGCGAGGCGGGGCGGAGCTCGTCAACGATTATTCCAAAATTGCAGGCTGAAGCAGTACAGGCATTCTGCGGGGACATTCGGCCCTGCATCATGGGACTGGCATAGGGGTTCCATTCCGGCTAATCCTCCGGTCCGAGAAAGTGAGATTTTGCAAAACCATGGCCGATCCGATTCAGGAAGTTCTGGAAGCCTTCGCCAAGGGCGAGCTGGTGGTCGTGACCGACGACGACGACCGCGAGGGCGAGGGCGATCTGATCGTCGCCGCTTCGCTCTGCACGCCGGAAAAGATGGCGTTCATCATCCGTCACACCTCCGGCATCGTCTGCGCGCCGATCACGAGCGAAGAGGCGCGGCGGCTGCGGCTCGACCCGATGGTCGCGCACAACGACTCCGCCCACACCACCGCCTTTACCGTCTCGATCGATTACAAGCCCGATGGCGGCACCGGCATCTCGGCCGAGGAGCGCGCCTCCTGCTGCCGGGCGCTCGCCAATCCCAATGTCGGCGCCGACGATTTTGCCCGCCCCGGCCATGTCTTTCCGCTGATCGCGCGCGAGGGCGGGGTGCTGTTCCGCTCCGGCCATACCGAAGCCGCCGTCGATCTCTGCAAGCTCTCGGGGTTGCCGCCGGTCGGCGTCATCAGCGAATTGATGAACGACGATGGCACGGTGATGAAGGGCGAGCAGGTCGCCCGCTTCGCGGCCGCGAACAAGCTGAAGCACGTCACCATCGCCGATCTGATCGCCTATCGCCAGGCGCGCGAGAAGCTGATCGAGCGGGTCTCGACCTTCAGCATGGAGAGCCCGATCGGTCCGCTGCAGGGCTATGCCTACCGCTCCCCGTTCGACGAGATCACCCATGCGGCCTTCGTCTACAACGGCGTTGGTGACGGCAAGCGCGTGCTGACGCGGCTGCACAAGCCCAACATTGTGAAGGACCTGTTCACCGGCTCAGAGCGGATGCAGGCGGTGCTGCAGCACTTCAAGAAGGCCGGCCGCGGCGTGCTGGTGTACTTGCGCGACGGTGCCGCGGGTGTTCCCGTCGAGCCGGTCGGGCAGCGCAAGAGCGCGGAGGCCGACCGCCACACGCAATGGCGCGAGGTCGGAGTCGGCGCGCAGATCCTGCGCGATCTCGGCGTCACCTCGATCGTCAATCTCACCTCCTCGGTGCATGACTACAAGGGTCTGTCGGGCTTCGGCATCGAGATCGTCGCCAATGAGCGGCTGGAGATGTGAGCATCGGTACGTCCCGGGCGTTAGTGAAGCACCGTCATTCCGGGGCACGCGAAGCGTGAACCCGGAATCTCGCGCCACAACTTCGATATTCCGGGTTCGCGTCTTCGACGCGCCCCGGAATGACGGTGGCACGGCGATCCGGAATGACGATGGAACGGTAAGAACGCAACGCAATTGCGCTCAAGGCCCGGGCGTTCTAATTTAACTGTCAATTCCGTTTAAGTTTTGGAGCGAAAGGATAACCCATGAGTGTACGCCCTCAGGCGAAGGACAAGCCGGCCGCGGCCTCTTTCAAGTGGGACGATCCGTTCCTGCTCGACGAGCAGCTCACCGAAGACGAGCGCATGATCCGCGACACCGCGCGCGCCTATGCGCAGGAGAAGCTGTTGCCGCGCGTGATCAAGGCCTATCTCGAGGAGACGACCGATCGCGAGATATTCAACGAGATGGGCGAGCTCGGCCTCATCGGCGTCACGCTGCCGGAGGAATATGGCTGTGCCAATGCGAGCTATGTGGCCTATGGCCTGGTCGCGCGCGAGATCGAGCGGGTCGATAGCGGCTATCGCTCGATGAACTCGGTGCAGTCTTCGCTCGTGATGTATCCGATCTATGCCTATGGCGACGACAGCCAGCGCAAGAAATACCTGCCGAAGCTTGCGACCGGCGAATGGGTCGGCTGTTTCGGCCTCACCGAGCCCGATGCCGGCTCGGATCCGGCGGGCATGAAGACCCGCGCGGAGAAGGTCGCCGACGGCTATCGGCTGACAGGCGCCAAGATGTGGATCTCCAACGCACCGATCGCCGACGTGTTCGTCGTCTGGGCCAAGTCGGCCGCACACGACAACCAGATCCGCGGCTTCATCCTGGAGAAAGGCATGAAGGGCCTGTCCGCGCCGAAGATCGGCGGCAAGCTCTCACTTCGCGCCTCGATCACTGGCGAGGTGGTGATGGACGGCGTGGTGGTGCCGGAAAGCGCGCTGCTGCCCAATGTCTCCGGCCTCAAGGGCCCGTTCGGCTGTCTCAACCGCGCCCGCTACGGCATCTCCTGGGGCGCGCTGGGTGCGGCCGAGGACTGCATGCATCGGGCGCGGCAGTATACGCTCGACCGCAAGCAGTTCGGCCGGCCCCTCGCCGCAACCCAGCTGGTGCAGAAGAAGCTCGCGGACATGGAGACCGAGATTGCGCTCGGCCTGCAGGCGAGCCTGCGCGTCGGCCGTCTCATGGACGAGGGCAAGATGGCGCCGGAGATGATCTCGATCGTGAAGCGCAACAATTGCGGCAAGGCGCTCGACATCGCCCGCCAGGCGCGCGACATGCACGGCGGCAACGGCATCCAGATCGAGTACCACGTGATGCGCCATGCCGCGAACCTGGAGACCGTCAACACCTATGAAGGCGCCCATGACGTGCACGCGCTGATCCTCGGCCGCGCGATCACAGGCATCCAGGCGTTCTTTTAAGACGTGAGAGGGGCACCGCTCGCGCCGTTTCCCTCCGCTGTCATCGTCCGCGAATGCGGACGATCCAGTATTCCAGAGGCCTCCGTTACTGCGTGCTGCGGTGTTTACTGGATACCCCGCCTTCGCGGGGTATGACGAGCGAGGATGGGGCGGGCGGCTGCTCCCGTTGCAATCACAGGTATCGCGATGGCCGATAACGACGACGTCCCGTTCAACCGCAATTTCCCGCTTCTCCCCGGCGTGGTCGAGGAGGTGCGGCCGGGCGTGCGGCGCGTGCTGTGCGACAATCCGAGCCCCTTCACCTTCACCGGCACGGTGAGCTACATCGTCGGAACCGGCAAGGTCGCCATCATCGATCCCGGCCCGGACAGCGAGGCGCATGCCAGGGCGCTGCTCGATGCGGTCAGGGGCGAGACCGTGACGCATATTGTCGTCACCCACACCCATCGCGATCACTCACCGAACACGGGGCGCATCAAGCAAGCCACTGCTGCGACCGTCTATGCCGAAGGCGCGCACCGCGCTTCGCGTCCGCGCTATGAGAGCGAGAAGCACAATCCGGAATCCGGCGCCGACCGCAATTTCGCCCCCGATGTCGCCATCGCCGATGGCGACGTGATCGAAGGCAGTGGCTGGAGGCTGGAGGCGCTGGCGACGCCCGGTCACACCGCAAATCACATGGCGTTCGCCTGGCCGGAGCGGAAGCTCACCTTCGTCGGCGACCATGTGATGGGCTGGTCGACCTCGATCGTGGCGCCGCCCGACGGCTCCATGGTCGACTACATGGCCTCGCTCGACCGTCTCGCGGCACGCGAGGAGGACCTCTATCTCTCCGGGCACGGCCCGGAGATTCCGGAAGGCCCGCGCTATACCCGCTTCCTGATCCGCCACCGCAAGGCGCGCGAGGCCTCCATCCTGCATCGCCTGGCCAAGGGCGCGGCCGACATTCCGACCCTGGTGCGCGCGATCTATATCGGCATCGATCCGCGCCTGATGACCGCGGCCGGTTACTCCGTGCTGGCGCATCTGGAGGATCTCGTCGCACGTGGCGTGGTCGCGACGGAAGGCGATCCGGTGATCGGCGGGACGTATCGGTTGGTGTAGCTCCGCCATTCCGGGGCGCGCGGAGCGGCAAGCTGCATCCCGTCATTGCGAGCGAAGCGAAGCAATCCAGAGCCACGCACGCGGCTCTGGATTGCCGCGTCGCTGCGCTCCTCGCAATGACGAGCTATTTCTTCACGGTCTTCGCCGGGGCTTTCGGCGGCGGCGTGGGGGCTGCCTTCCTCGCGGGCTTCATCGCATCGGCTTCAGCGGCGGTGTTGAGATCGTCGATCAGCTTGGAGATGCGCGCCGCGTTGCTTCCGAGGTCGCTGTCGAAATAGCGCGACGAGGAGCGGATGTCGACGCGTGAGCCGTCGGCGTCGGGCTGGATGCGGATCGAGACGTCCTCGCGGAAGCCCATGATCGGCGTGCGCGCCACCGCCTCGATCACGCCGATGCGGCGCGGCGGCTGCGGCGGCCGCTCGTCGATCACCAGCCATTTGCGCTTGTTGGCGAGCCGCAGTGCAATGTCAAAGGCGCGCTCGGGCGTGATCTCAAGCTCGACCGGCTCGATGTCCGGATAGGCCTTGCGCTGCTGCTCGGCGGAATGGAGCCCGGCATAGATGGCGGTGTTGGTGCCATCGCCGGTGCGCAGGCGGCTCAAGGCATCAAAGCGCGGTGGGTCGATGGGGTCGGTGGTGATGTCGTAGATATGCGGGAGCCTGCGATATTGAACGGCCAGATAGGCAGGGTAGGCCAGCACCAGCGCGTCGATGACAAAGGCCAGGAGGATGCGGCCCATGCCGCGGGTGCCGTTCTGCCAGATCGCGGCAAAGCCCAGAAAACCGATCAGGATGGAGAGACCGGCAAGCGCCAGCGCGCCGAAGAAGGTCGCGATCGCCGGCTTCATCTCCAGGAAGCCGAAGCGGACGATGATGATCGACACCACGACCGCGACGACGGAGAAGACCGCGAGATTCCGCGCCCAGGTGGCAAGCCCCGAGACGGGCTCGGAAAGATAGGGCGCGGAAAACCTGCGGGCCATCGTCAGATCCAGTTGCGGAGAACGGCGCCCATGACACGGGGAACAGGCACCTTCGCGCAAGCTGGGTAGCGCATTTTCCGGTCCGATGTGAAGGCCTTATGCCGACCCTTTAACGTCCCGATACGGTGCGGGACGCCGGCCGTAAGGATGGGCGCGCCCGGCGCTGTGGCCGGGCGCGCCTATGCTCAATGGGAGGCCTGTGCGACCAGCGGGCAGGCCGAATCGGAGAGCTTGCCGAAGGCTTCCTCGCCGGACATGGTCTGCACCAGCTTGTAGTAGTCCCAGGGCGCCTTGGACTCCTCGGGCTTCTTCACCTGCATGATGTACATCTCATGCTCCATCAGGCCGTCGGGACGGATATGGCCGTTGGACGTGAACATGTCGTCGATCTTCGTCTTCTTCAGCTCGGCCATCACCTTGTCGGAATCGGTGGTGCCGGCGGCCTTCACCGCGTTCAGATAGGTCAGGGTGGCCGAGTAATAGCCGGCCTGGTTCATGGTCGGCTCGCGCTTGGTCTTCTCGTAATAGCGTTTTGCAAACGCACGCGTCTTGTCGTTGAGGTCCCAGTACCAGCCGGTGGTCAGGTACAGGCCCTGTGCGGTCTTCAGGCCGAGGCTGTGGATGTCGCTGATGAAGGCGAGCAGGGCGGCCGGCTTCATGGTCTTGGCGATGCCGAATTCGTCGGCGGCCTTGATCGAGTTGGTGAAGTCGTTGCCGGCGTTGGCAAGTCCCAGGATCTGGGCGCCGGAGTTCTGCGCCTGCAACAGATAGCTGGAGAAATCCGAGGTCGACAGCGGCACGCGGACCGCGCCGACCACCTTGCCGCCATTGGCTTCGACCACCTTGGAGGCGGACTCCTGCAGCTGGGTGCCGAAAGCGTAGTCGGCGGTCAGGAAGAACCAGGTTTTCCCGCCCTGCTTGACCATGGTCTTCGCCGTGCCGTTGCCGAGCGAGGTGGTGTCGTAGACGTAGTGGACCGTGTATGGCGTGCAGTCCTTGCCCGTCAGCGAGGCGCCGGCCGCGCCGATGGCGATGAAGGGAATCTTCTTCTCCTTCGCCACGTTGCTCATGGCCAGGCTGACGCCGGTGTTGGAGCCGCCGAGGATCATGGTGACGCCGTCACGGTCGGCCCATTCGCGGAATTTCTGCGCGCCGACGTCCGGCTTGTTCTGGTGGTCGGAGACCATGAACTCGATCTTGTTGCCGAGCACGCTGCCGCCGAAATCGTCGATTGCCATCTTGGCGGCCTCGACGCCGCCGGGGCCGATCACGTCGGCATAGAGGCCGGACATGTCGTCGATATCGCCAATCACCACCTTGTTGCCGGCTGCCTGGGCTGCTGGCGCGATCAGCGATGCCGCAACCAGCCACGGCAGGGTCAGCTTTACGAATTTGCTCATAAGGGCGTTTCCTCGATTGTTTCGCTCGAATTGAAAACCGGCGGCAAATTAGGGAGGCGAAGGACTTGTTCCTATTCGCCTTTCGTCTCTGTTTGCGGCGGGCGGGGAACCTGGGTTAACCGGTTCTATCGCGGGCCGGTGCTGTCGCCCCACATCAGTCGTCATACCCCGCGAAGGCGGGATATCCAGTACGCCGCGGCGTATCGGCTGAACCTCCGCCGCCTCTGGAATACTGGATCGTCCGCCTTCGCGGACGATGACGGCGGGATGCAAAGTGAAGCGGCCTCCGCGGTGGCTGGCGGAGGCCAGATCAATGGCTGGCGGCCGTCCGCCTACGCCGCCGCGTTCGGGAAGCTGTAGGCCTTGAACTGGTCGCGCAGCGCGGTCTTGAGGATCTTTCCGGTCGCGGTGTGGGGAATGCCTTCGACAAAGGCGACGTCGTCGGGCATCCACCACTTTGCGATCTTGCCTTCCATGAACTTCAGTATGTCCTCGCGCGAGGCCTGCTGGCCCTGCTTGAGCTGCACGATCAGAAGCGGCCGCTCGTCCCATTTGGGATGGTGCACGCCGATGACCGCAGCTTCCGCCACCGCGGGGTGGGCGACCGCGAGGTTTTCCAGGTCGATGGAGGAGATCCACTCGCCGCCGGACTTGATCACGTCCTTGGAGCGGTCGGTGATGCGCATGTAGCCGTGCTGGTCGATGGTGGCGACATCGCCGGTGTCGAAGAAGCCGTTCTCATCGAGAATGTCGTTGTCGACGTGATAATAGGCTTTCGACACCGCAGGCCCTGCGACCTTGAGCCGGCCGAAGGTCTTGCCGTCCCAGGGCAGCTCCTTGCCGGCATCGTCGGTGATCTTCATCTGCACGCCGAACGGCGGATAGCCCTGCAGCTGCAGCACATCGAGTAGCTCCTCGCCGGTGGCGTTCGCGAACGGCGGCTTCAGCGCGGCCAGCGTGCCGAGCGGGCTCATCTCGGTCATGCCCCAGGCATGACGCACGGTGACGCCCATGTCGACAAAGGCCTGGATCATCGAGCGCGGCATCGCCGAGCCGCCGCACACCACGAATTTCAGATGCGGCAGCGTCAGCTTGTTCTGCGACATGTAGTTGAGCAGCATCAGCCACACCGTCGGCACGCCGGCGGTGCAGGTGACCTTCTCGGTATCCAGGAGCTCGTAGACCGAGGCGCCGTCCAGCTTCGGGCCGGGCATCACGAGCTTGGTGCCCATCGAGGGCGCGGAGAAGGCGATGCCCCAGCTGTTGGCATGGAACAAGGGCACCACGGGCAGCATTGTGTCGGAGGCCGACGCGCCGAGCGCGTCCTTGGAATTGGCCATCAGCGAATGGATGACGTTCGAGCGGTGCGAATACAGCACGCCCTTGGGATCGCCTGTGGTACCCGAGGTGTAGCACATCGCGGCCGCGGTATTCTCGTCGAAGGTCTTCCAGGTGAAGTCGCCGTCGACCTCGCCGATCCAGTCCTCGTAGGCGATGGCGTTCTTGAGCTTGGTCTCCGGCATGTGCGCCCTGTCGGTCAGGATGACATAGCGCTCGACGCTCGGAAGCTTCGCGGCGATCTGCTCCAGCACCGGAACGAAGGTGATGTCGGTGATGACGATGCGGTCCTGGGCGTGGTTGAGGATCCAGGCGATCTGGTCCGGAAACAACCGCGGGTTGACGGTATGGCAGATCGCACCGATGCCCATGATGCCGTACCAGCATTCCAGGTGGCGTGCGGTATTCCAGGCGATAGTTGCAATGCGGTCGCCGAGCTTGATGCCGGCCCTGTCCAGCGCCTGCGAGACCTTCAGCGCCCGTTCATGGATCTGTTTGTAGGTGGTGCGGACGATCGGCCCCTCGACCGATCGCGTGACGACCTCCTGGTTGCCATGAATCGCCGCCGCGTGTTCGAGAATGCGGTGGCAGAGCAGGGGCCAATCTTGCATCAAACCAAGCATACGGACGCTCCTCCAAGTGTTTGCCGTACAAATTGTTCGCCGTACGAGTTTTCCCTTGACGGTATTTCCCGTGACGTGTCGGTGTTTCCTTATGTCTAGGGAATTGCCATGAACTTTAGCGCGCGCCAAGGGGCACGCAAATGGCCCCGCTTGGGCAAATTGGTTACGGCGGTAGCCGTGCTGGGCCTTATCGCTGCGCTGCCCTCACCGGGGCAGGCGCGCGGGCACGGAAGCTTCGGCCTGGAGGAGCTGTTCGGCGGGCCGCCGCGATCGCGCCACGCCTTGCATGCCGTCAAAGTACCGCTGCCGCGTCCGCGGCCGGCGGAGGCACCGCCGCGCGAGGAGACCGAGGAGGCCAGGGGCGAGCCGGAAGTCCAGCCAAACGTCGAGGCGCCGGCCAAACCGTCCGAGCAGAAGCCGGCCGAGCAGACGGCTCCCGCTGCTCCTGCTGCGCCGCCGGTGTCCGCCTGCCGCCAGGCGCTGACCGAGGACATTGCGGTCGCGCCGTCGATTCCGTCCGTGCACGGGCCCGGCGGCTGCGGCGGCGACGACCTGGTGCGGCTCGAGGCAATCGTGCTGCCGGACAAGCATCGCGTCGCCGTCACCCCGCCGGCGACGCTGCGCTGCCCGATGGCTTCGGAGGTCGCCGACTGGGTGCGCAGCGACATCGCGCCGCTGACCGCGAGGCTCGGCAGCGAGATCACCTCGCTCGACAATTTCGATTCCTTCGAGTGCCGCGGCCGCAACCGTATCAAGGGCGCGCCGCTCTCCGAGCACGGCAAGGCCAATGCGCTCGACGTGCGCGGCTTCAGGCTCGCCGACGGTCGCGAGATCGGTCTCACCGACCGCAGCGAGCCGCGGAGCTTGCGCGAGGACGTGCTGCACTCGGTCTGCGCGCGCTTTGCGACGGTGCTTGGCCCAGACTCCGACTGGTATCACGAGGACCACATCCATCTCGATCTCGCCGAGCGCCGCAACAACTACAAGATCTGCGAATGGGACGTGCTCGATCCGCTGCCCCGCGTCGCGCCGGCGGTGCCGGAAGAGCGCCCGGCCGAGGCCCCGCCGCGCGAGGTGGCGAAGGGAGAGGGGACGAAGGAGGAAGGGACGAAGGAGCAGGGCGCGAAGCAAGAGGCGCCGGCCGCCGAGGGTGACCAGCAGGAGGAGACCAAGCCGGCGGAGGCGCCATCGCCCGAGGAGCAGCACCCCAAAAGCAAGCCGCACCGCTCGGCGAAGGTCAGCAGCAAGGCAAAGCGCGAATAGTACACTGAGCAGCCGCCAACATAGGTAACCCTTACCCGCCCCCTCCAGGGGCGGGTAAGGCGTCAGCGCGCATTAAAAAAGCGCCAGCTCGCGCCGGCGCTTTTTCACCCCAGGCCCCCCAGCCGGAGTCCCCAAACTCCGGCGAACGGCGTCTCTACTGCATCAAGGACGAGCCGCCGCCCTGCAGCGCGACGGTCGAATTGTAGGGCGAGTCGCCATGGTGCGGTTCGAGCACCACCACGATGGTGCCGATCTTGACCCGGTTGTAGAGGTCGATCGCGTCCTCATTGGTCAGGCGGATGCAGCCCGACGAGATCGAGGCGCCGATATATTCCGGCTGATTGGTGCCGTGGATGCGGAACAGCGTGTCCTTGCCGTTGGCATAGAGATACATCGCCCGCGAGCCCATCGGATTGTCCGGACCCGGCGCCACGAAGCTCGGCACGCCGAGCCGCTCGATCTCGCCCGCGGTCGGATGCCAGGCCGGCCATTCGGTCATGGCGCCGACCTTGGCGACGCCGGACCAGGCCATGGCCTCTTCGCCGACAGTGATGCCGTAGCGGATCGCCTTGCCGCCATCCAGCACGTAGTAGAGATAGTGATTGTCGGAATCGACCACGATGGAGCCCGGGGCTTCCTTGCGGTGATATTCCACAATCGCGCGCCGGAAGGGTTCCGCCACCGGAACATTGGTGTAGCGGATCTTGGCGAGATATTCCTTGTCGCGCGGTTTGAACGCCGCGGTGTTCGTGGCCTCATAGGTCGTGGCCTGCATGCAGCCCGACAGGAGGAGACCGGAGGCCAGAATGGCGAGTTTCACTCTCAGCGACGACATCATGTTCTTCCGAAAGGTCTGAAAGACAAAAGCGTGCCAAGGCGTCACCTTTACGCCTCAAACGCCACGATTCAGTAAAAGCATTATCGTTCGAACACCGCCGCAATTCCAGCATTGAGAGCACACTGCCGCGCTGCGGAAGGGTACCTGTGGCATTTCTGCCGCAAGGCCTGCGCCGGCAGTCCCATTTTTGGGCAGATGGGGACACAGATGCTCGGTTTTGCCAGGCTGGAGCCAGCCGCGGCCCCGCAAACAGGCGAGGATGGTTAACGCCACTGTCATTTGCTAGCTGGCATAGTGGGGATAGATCGCGCAATTCGCCTGGCCCCGCCCCACGCCCGTGCCGCTTCGGAGTTCGTCCCCTCATGTTTTCGGTGTTTGTTCCAACCGAGTCCGCCCTGAAGAAGGCTGTGATCGAGGATCTCTCGCTTCTGCCCAACAGCGCGGTCTGGATCGATCTCGTCAACCCCACGGCGGCCGAGGACCGGGCGGTGGAGCGGCTTGCGGGTATCGCGGTGCCGACGCGGGAGGACATGCAGGAGATCGAGATCTCCAGCCGCCTCTACATCGAGAACGGCGCGCGCTACATGACGGCGACCTTGATGTGCCAGTCCGACACCGACATGCCGCGCACCACTGCGGTGACCTTCATCCTCGCCGGTCACCGCCTGGTCACCGTGCGCTACGACACGCCCAAGCCGTTTCCGCAGGTCGAGCACAAGCTCGCGCGCTCCTGCTCGCCGGCGATCTCCGGCGAGCAGATCCTGATGGAGCTCCTGGATGCCGTGATCGATCGCTGCGCCGACATCCTCGAGCGGGTCGGCATCGACCTCGACCAGGTCTCCCACGACATTTTCGAGCCTGAGAGCGAGCGCCACGGCAACGCCAGGCGCTATTCGCAGATCCTGGCCGCCATCGGCCGCAAGGGCGACCTTACGTCCAAAGTGCGCGAAAGCCTGGTCTCGATCGGCCGCCTCGTCGCCTTCCTGTCGGCGGTGGTGGAGGGCGTGAAATGGTCCAAGGACATGCGCGAGCAGCTCAAGACCATGCAGCGCGACGTGGCTTCGCTCTCCGACCACGCCTCCTATCTCTCGGGCAAGATCACCTTCGTGCTGGATGCCATGCTCGGCGTCGTCAACCTCGAGCAGAACAACATCATCAAGCTGTTCTCGGTGATGGCGGTGGTCCTGATGCCGCCGACGCTGATCGCCTCCATCTACGGCATGAACTTCAAGGACATGCCCGAGCTCGAATGGCACTTCGGCTATCCGATCGCCGTCATCGCCATGATCGCCGCGGCGATCGTCCCGTACTACATCTTCAAGCTCAAGAAGTGGTTGTGAGGGGCGCGCGCTATCTCCTCTCTCTCCCCGCCCTTCGGCTCGCGAGCTAGCGGAGCGTAGCTGTAGGGTGGGCAAAGCGGAGCGTGCCCACCAACGACGATGCAAATGGTGGGCACGGCGCAAGGGCGCCTTTGCCCACCCTACGGCAGCTGTGAAAGCAGCGAGTTTAGGCTAGCTGACGTGATGCTTCCGCCGCCGGTGTGCCGGAGCAGGATATGGCTGATAGGCGCCGGCATAATATGGATTGACCAGGCACTGCGCCGCCCGCCCCGAGGCCGACATCTGGCATTGCGCTATCGATGTAAAGCCACATGAGATGTAGTTGGCACCCCTCGTGTACACCTGGATGCAGACCGGGTAGTCCGGATCGTATGTCTGCGCACGCGCCGGCACCGCAGCTGATGTCATCGCAATCGCAACGATGGTCCAAGCCAGTGCACGCATAGGGAGAAGCCTTTCAGGTGTTGAAACTCGGGTGATGTACCTTATCAGGAACCGGCAACGCCAGTGTTCAAAGACATCATCGGGCATCATTGCTGTCACGCTTCCGTGTTATGGCAACGCAAGCGCTACTCAACCATCGCAGCAACCATTCATTAGCCTGCCGCATCACCACCGGTAAAATTTGAGCGGACTGTTGAAGCTTTGATCTAATCTTTGTCGCTAGGGTTCGCGTCCAGCATGATCGGGACGACCAAGGGACGCGCGAGCGCGGAGCGGGCCCAGGTCCTTCAGACGGTCATGCGCGAAAAGTTAAGCATGCGCGCTTCCGCAACAGCCGGAACCGCGCCAGCCGCGCGAGGATCCGATGGTTGACAAAACCGTAACGCAATCGCCCAACATCATCGAGCTGTCGCGCTACCGTGCCCGCACCGGCGCGCCCCGCGCAGCCGCGCTCTCAACGCGCCTCTGCCGCCACTGCGGCGCCAAGCTGATGGAAGGCGAACGCGAAGACGAATGCTCGGCGATGGACAACGTGGATATCGCGGGCATGCGATTGCGGTGGCAGGCGGCGCAGATTCTGCGGGGGTTGAGTTGAGGGAGCCGGGGCCGCGCGGTCCATCTCGCCATGTCGTTGCTTCGTCGCTAACGCTCCTCGCAGTGATGGTGCTGATGGGGCAATCGGAGGCATGCTAGCGGCCCATCGTCGTGGCCGCGGAGCAACAGCCGAAGGCCATGCGCGATGGCCGCAAGGAACTTTCCTTCTGCCCGAGGGTTTGCACGCCGGGTGCGGGGCGCAGAGGAGATATATCTTGGACAAGAAGATCGCCGGACTTTTGGGCGCGGTGGCCGCGCTCGGCACTGTCACGTCAACTCAGGCCGCACCGTTGCCGCCGCCGTCGGATGTTCTGCACGCCAATTCCTACGCCGACCTCCTCGAGCCGATCCCCAATGCCGGCAAGATCCTGCAGGCGATGGATGAGCAGCAGGGTGCCGTGCGTGATGAGGCGCGGGTGCAGCTTGCGCAATACCATCACCACCATCATCACCACCACCATCACTGGCGTCGGGCCCCGCGCGTCGTGATCGTGCCGCACCGGCACCATCATCATCACCACCATCACCATCACCATCATCACCACAACTATTGATGCGGTGAGGCCAGGCCGAGCGAGCCACGCCGCGGCATGTCCGCGGCGTTATCGCGTCACGGCATCAGCGCGTCACGGCATCAGCGCGTCACGACGTCAGCATTTGACGACGTCAGCGTTTGACGATCTGCGCGACCGCGACAAACGCCTCGGTGATCATGCCGTCGCGGCTGAACGGCTCAAGCCGCCGCTCGACGTCGGCGAGCATCGCCTCCACCCTGTCGCCAAGCGCATCGGGCGACGTCGAGGAGAACGTCAGCACGCGACGTGCGAGGTCGCGCACAGGGATGTCGTGCCGGTCGAGCTGCGTGATCTTCTCGGCGAGATGAAAGGCGCTGTCCTTGAAAAACGGCGCGGGATCGCGGCGGCCGGGATTGCCGGTGCCGGACTCCGCCCAGAGCCGCGGCTCCGACCAGGCGCGGCGCGCGGCGGTATATGCGTCGGCCCAAGGATTCGAGCCGTCGCTTGCGGTCGACGACGCGCAGATCAGGATGCGGCCATCGCGCGCGAGCAGCGTCTCGAATCGGGAAAGCGTTGCCGCACGATCCATCCAGTGCAGCGCGCGGCCGATGGTGATGACATCGAAAGCGCCGATTTCGCCTGGCAACGTCTCCACCTTGCCCTCGATCAGCGTGAGATCGACCTTCGCGCGCACCGCCGCCTCGCGTGCGGCCGCAAGCATGCCGGGCTCGGGATCGACGCCGACCACGCGGCCGACATAGGGCGCAAAGCCGAGGGCGAGCAGGCCGGGGCCGGTGCCGAGGTCGATCAGCGCGTGCTGGCGCGAAAGCTTGAGCTGCTCGGCGACGCTGCGGAAGAAGGCGGCCGGATAAGGCGGCCGCAGCGCTTCATAGAGGCCGACGGTCGAGGCGAAACGTCCCATGGTGCTGCCAACTCCGAACTTCGTCGTCCCGGCGAAGGCCGGGACCCATACCGCGGAATCTATCAACAGCGCGTGGTGGACGTTACCTTCGCGACAACACAACCCTGTGGCTATGGGTCCCGGCCTTCGCCGGGACGACCGTGAGAGTTCTTTCGCCGGGGCGACGGGGAGAGGCCTCACACATGCTGCCCGCCATTGATGTGAATCTCCGCGCCGTTCACATACGAGCTCGTCTCCGTGCACAGCACGTAGATGATCTTGGCGACCTCGTCCGGGGTGCCCAGCCGATGCATCGGGATCTGCTCGGCGACGATCTTCTCGGTGCCCGGCGACAGGATCGAGGTGTCGATCTCGCCCGGCGCGATGGAGTTGACGCGCACGCCGACGCGGCCGAAGTCGCTTGCCATCTCGCGGGTCAGCGCGGCGAGCGCCGCCTTCGACGTCGCGTACGCCGCGCCTGCGAAGGGATGCACGCGTGAGCCGGCGATGGAGGTGACGTTGACGACGCTGCCCTTGACCTTCTTCAGCTCCTCCATCAGGCCGCGCGCGAGCATGATGGGCGCAAAGAAATTCACCCGGAACACGTGGTTCCAGGTGTCGAGGTCGGTATCGACGGAACCGAGCCGGCCACCACCCGGCCCCTTGGGCGAGATCGCCGCGTTGTTGACCAGCGCATGCAGCTCGCCGCCTGCGAGCCGCTTCCTGATCTCGGCGACCGCGCGCAGCGTGTCCTCGGGATCGGCGAGGTCGACCTGGATGTGGTCCTCTGGGCCGGCGTCCCAGGGGCACTCCTCCGGAAAGGCATGCCGCGAGCAGGTGATGACGCGCCAGCCGGCGGAGGAAAAGCGGATCACGGTGGCATGCCCGATGCCGCGGCTGGCCCCGGTGAGCAGCAGCGTCCGCCGCGGCAGGTTGGATGAGGTCGTCATGTGTGCTCTCTAACTCTCCGACAGTCCGTCACGGCCTTGCGCGTTATCTTGCACCGTCATTCCGTGGGCGATGCGTCAGCATCGAACCCGGAATCTCGAGATTCTTTGGTGTGCAATAGCACACCAAAGTTCGGTCCTACGGACCGCCCCGGAATGACGGAGTAGACGGTTGGCACTCCCGGCCATGATGGCGCTTGCGGGTTATCACGGATACATCCGCACCTTGCTCCATGCGCCACCAGGCGTGTCGCGGCGGAACTCGATGCGGTCGTGCAGGCGGAAGGGGCGGTCGTGCCAGAATTCCATGCGCAGCGGCGCGATGCGCCAGCCGCTCCAGCCCGGCGGCCGCGGCACCTCGCCGATCACATACCTCGCGGCGACCTTGGCGATCGCCTGCTCAAAGGCAAAGCGGCTCTCGAGCGCCTCCGATTGCTTCGAGGCCCAGGCGCCGATCTGCGCCTGCTTGGGGCGGGTGGCGAAATAGGCATCGGCCTCGGAGTCGGTTACCGGCGACACAAGGCCGCGGATGCGGACCTGCCGGCGCAGCGACTTCCAGTGGAACAGCAAAGCCGCCTTGGGATTTGTGGCGAGCTCGCGGCCCTTCTGGCTCGCAATGTGGCTGTAGAACACAAAGCCCTCGGTGTCATAGCCCTTCATCAGCACCATGCGCACGTCGGGCAGGCCTTCGGGATCGACCGTCGCGAGCGCCATCGCATTGGGATCATTGGGTTCTGACGTCACAGCCTCGGCGAACCAGTCCGCGAACAGGGCGAACGGCTCGTCGGCCGCGGTAAAATCACCTGATGTTAAGGGTGCCTGTTGTTTGATGGAGGTGGTGTCGTTCATGTAACTGGAGCCGATGTTTGCGCCTCGCCGAGGCAGAGAGCCAGCCGCGGTGCCGCCAGGTCCGATATAGGGCATTCCTATATAGGGCATGGGGCGGCGTTGGCCTATTGCCGATGTCGGCCAAAGGCGCCGCGCTTGCATTGATTCTGATCGGCTTGGCGACCAGCGGCTGCAGCCTGTCGCGCTCGGGCGCCGACAACGCCTTTGCCAAATATTCCGACGACGACGTCACCGGCTCGATTCCGGCGCAAAGCCAGCCCAAGCTGCCGACCGAGACCGATCTGGCCTTTGCCCGCACCGCCGCCTCCGACGTGCTGACCAAGGGCGACAAGGATGCGAGCCAGCCTTGGGAAAATCCGCAGACCGGCGCGCGCGGCTCGGTGACGCCGATCGCCTCCGCCTACGCCGCCGAGGACGGCCGCACCTGCCGGGACTTCCTGGCGAGCTACGTCAACGGCGACACCGAAAGCTGGCTGCAGGGCGCCGCCTGCAGAGCCGGCAATGGAAGATGGGAAATTCACACACTCAAGCCCTGGAAACGGGGGTAGAAGTAAGAAGGCACGGCGTCATGGCCGTTGCAAAATTGCAACGAAATCCCCAGATGAAAACAAACTGGGCCGAAAGGCTCTCTGGGCAGTTATCATCGGGATATTCCGAGAAGGAGTTTTGAGGGATGCGCGACCCCTATGAGGTCTTGGGGGTGCCGCGGAGCGCGAGCGCTGCGGCCATCAAGAGCGCCTATCGCAAGCTCGCCAAG